>JAABUQ010000076.1_pt1 | contig 182273 bp, 174 predicted proteins | sample 5560001 | NCBI WGS metagenome assembly JAABUQ01 (sample SAMN10711888, study PRJNA513371) | rock metagenome | isolation source: Antarctica rocks | place: Antarctica: Victoria Land, Finger Mt nord | collected 2015-12-18
TTTTCCGCAGGCGATCGTGCCCGTCGACCACGTCGAGCCCGTGCCCCGGCGCGTGCGCGCCGTACTGGGCGGGCGGGTCGTGCTCGACACGACACGCGCGCTGTACCTCTGGGAATGGCCGTTCTACCCCCAGTTTCAGATCCCCGCCGAGGACGTCGATGCGGCGGCGCTGATCGACGAGCAGCACAGCCACCGGCTGAGCCGCGGCACCGTCGCCCGGGTGGGCCTGCGTGCCGGTGGCGTCGAGCGCGCCGGCGCCGGGCGCCGGTACCTGGAGTCGACCATCGAGGGGCTGGTGGGAACCATCCGCTTCGAATGGGAGGCGCTGGACGCGTGGTTTGAGGAGGACGAGGAGGTCTTCGTCCACCCGCGAAGCCCGTACGTGCGCGTCGACGCGCTGCGCTCGACGCGCGCGGTTCGCGTCGAGCTGGACGGCCTCGTGCTCGGGGAGTCCTCGGCGCCGGTGATGGTCTTCGAGACGGGCCTGCCGACCCGCTACTACCTGGATCGCAGTGCGGTCGACTTCTCGCCCCTGCGCCCCAGCGACACCGTCACCTCCTGCCCGTACAAGGGCCGCACGACCGGCTACTGGTCGGTGCAGGCCGGCGAGGCGCTGCACGCCGACCTCGCGTGGTCCTATGACTTCCCGACGCGCCAGCTGCTGCCGATCGCCGGGCTCATCGCCTTCTACGACGAGAAGGTGGACGTGTTCCTCGACGGCGAGCTTCAGCCGCGTCCGACGACGCACTTCTTCAAGGAGGCGAAGTGAGAACGTCGTCAGAGTGACGTCCCGAGATGACGCCCCCCTCCCACCAGCCCAACGTCCCCGGCCTGGGGACCGTGGCCGCCTACGGCGTGCGCTTCTGGGCGCTGGTGGTGGCCGTCGGAGTGGGAGCGGGGCTGGGTGGCGCGGCCCTGATGGAGCTGTTGCGCGCGGTGCAGCACCTGGCCTGGTCCTACGAGTCGGGCAACTCCCTGGACGCGGTGCAGCGCGCCTCGGCGGCACGCCGCGTGCTGGTGCTGCTCGGCGGCGGCCTGGTCGCGGGCCTCGGGGGGCTGGCGCTCGCGCGCCGTCCCGGGGGCGAGGTCACCGAGGCGATCTGGCTGCGGGCGGCACGCCTGCCCTTCTGGGCCAGCATCCAGCGGGCCGTGCTCTCGATCGTGACCGTCGGCCTGGGCTCCTCGCTGGGACGCGAGGCGGCGCCTCAACAGACCGGCGCCGCGGTGGCCAGCGTGCTCAGCGGGTGGACCGGCCTGCCCGACTCTCAGCGCCGGCTGCTGGTGGCCTGCGGTGCGGGAGCGGGAATGGCCGCGGTCTACAACGTGCCCCTGGGCGGAGCCCTGTTCGCGCTGGAGGTGCTGCTGGGCACGCTGTCCCTGCCGCTGGTCCTGCCGGCGCTGCTCACCACGCTGACCGCCACCGCCGTGGCCTGGATCGCGCTGCCCACCCACCCGACCTACAGCATCCCCAGCTACGGCGTTTCGGGCACCCTGGTCGTATGGGCTCTGCTCGTCGGCCCGATCGCCGGTCTGGCCGCGATCGCCTACGTGCGCCTGATCATCCGTGCGCACGCCCTGCGCCCCAGCGGATGGCGGCGGGTCGCGGCGCCGGTGGTGGTGTTCGCCGCGCTGGGCATGCTGGCGATCGCCTATCCGCAGCTGCTGGGCAACGGCAAGCCCGTGGTGCAGCTGGCCCTGGTCGGGCGCCTGGACGTCGTGCTGCTGGCGGTGCTGCTCGTGCTCAAGCCGCTGGCCACTGCGGCCTGCCTGGGCAGCGGAGCGTCAGGTGGGCTGTTCACCCCGACGCTGGCCTACGGCGTGCTTCTGGGTGGACTGCTGGGAGCGGGCTGGTCAGCCCTGTGGCCCGGCGCGCCGCTGGGCGCTTACGCGATCATCGGCGGCGCCGCCGTGCTGGGCGCCTCGATGCAGGGGCCGCTGGCCGCGGTGGTGCTCATCCTCGAGCTGACCCGCCACGCCGACGGGCTTATGGTCCCCATGCTGCTCGCCGTCGCCGAGGCGACGATCCTCACCCGGCTGCTGGGCGCGCCGTCGATCTACTCGGCCCGGCTGCCGAGCGAGGCACCGAGTGGGGAGCTGACGCCATCGGCGACCCCCGTGGGCGGGTGACCAGCCCGAGCCCGAGGTCAGCCTTCCTCAAACTCGAGTCGCTGGGATCGGGGCCTCGCTCGATGACGCCGTACTGCCGACCACGCTGATCCTCATCGCTCGTGACCAAGCGTCGCCCGGGGCCTGAGCGACTTCGGGCTCAGGGCGCGGACAGCCCGACGCGACGAGCGCAGGCGGCAAGCCGCTCGTCGAAGGTCAGGACCGTGTGCGCCCCAGCGTCCTGGGCGGCCAAGAGCACGCAGCAGTCGGGAAGCTTGAGGTCCGTCTCGGCGCGCAGCCTCGCCAGCCGCGCGGGGGCATCGGCGGCAAGTGCGATCTCTTGGACGCCAAGCGCCCGCAGTGCAAGGTGAGCGTCGTCGAGGCGCCCGACTCGCGCCGGCCCGACGAGGACCTCGGCGACCGTGATCGGACTGGCCCACAGGGGCGGGGCGCCAGCCTCCACCAGCAGCGCGGTCGCCCGATCTCCGTGCGCGTCGCTGTGGTCGAGATGCGCGATGAGCACGCTCGCGTCGGCGACGATCACTCCTGCCACTCGTCGCGCAACCGCGCCAGGTATCCCGGCTCGTAGGCCCCGGTGAGCGCACCGCGCGTGCGCTGGAGCGCCTCCTGGTGACGAACTACCTGATCGGCGTGCTGCCCAGAGATGGCGCGATGGCCCTCCTGAACCAGGCGGACCAGCAGCTTGCCACGCGCGGTGCGGTGCTCAGGCCAATGCTCGGCGGCTGCGTCGAGGGCGCGGGTGACCTGATCGCTCTCGGTCACCGTGTGTCGCGGGCGAGCAGTGGGCATCCAAAGAAGTGTAGCACCGAGATTAGCGGTGCAGCACCACCTCAGGCCCCTGGAGGGCGACGGCGTTCAGACGAAAGTCCTGCCGTCGCGAACATCTTCAGGAGGCCTTGACCCTCACGTCGCGTGAGGCCCTACGTTCCGTATCGCGATGGCCGATGGAGAGCAAAGACACTGGAAGGTCGGTGAGCTCGCGCAGGCCACGGGCGTCACCGTCCGAGCCCTGCACCACTACGACGAGCTGAGGCTGCTCGTGCCGAGCGAGCGCACGCAGTCCGGCTACCGGCTCTACGACCCGGCCGACCTGCTGCGCCTGTACCGGATCGTCGCGCTGCGGCGCCTCGGACTGGGGCTGGAGGAGATCTCGGCGCTGCTGGACGGCGACGGGCTGAGCCTGCAGGAGGTCCTCACACGCCAGCTTGCGGCAATCGACCGCCAGCTCAGTGACACCCGGAGCCTGCGCGACCGCCTGACCGCCATCCGCGACGCGCTCGACCAGCAGGGCGAGCCGTCGATCGACCAGATCATCGACACCATGGAGGCACTGACGATGCACGAGAAGTACTACAGCCCCGATCAGCTGCAGCGCCTCGAGCGCCGCCGCGACCAGCTGGGCATCGAGGCCATCGAGGCCGGCCAACGCGAGTGGGGGGAGATCTTCGCCGCGCTGCGCTCAGAGATGGCGCAGGGCACGGACCCCACCGACGCCAGCCTCGACGGCTACCGCCGCCGCGCCAAGGAGCTCGTGCAGGCGATGACCGGAGGCGACGCGGACATCGGAGCGTCAATGAGCGAGATGTGGGCCAAGGAGGATCCCGGGCAGGTCTCCCACGGGATGGTCGACCGCGCGCTGTGGGACTACTACCTGCGGATGTGCCGCGCGTAGTCTGGCGACGCGCCGTGAGGTGCACGGCGCGTCGTTGATTACCGGCCCCGGCTCGGCTACCCCGGTCCGTGAAGCTCGTCGAGCTCCGCCAAGTCGACAGCATCTCGAGGGCGGTCACTGGCCCGCTTCATCTGTCGCAGGTGATGCAGCGAGCAGACAGGAGCCTCAATGCCGGCGTCGATCTCGACGAGCAGCATGTCGGCACGGAGCTCTGCGAACGGAGCGCGTCCCGGCATGCGGTTGAGCACGTGAATCTCCCCGACCCGCGTGCTGAGCTTCATGCTCACCGGTCGGCTGAGCGCGGCGCCGGTCAGACGCTCGGCGACGGGATGGCGAGCACCCAGAGCGATAAGTGCCTGCGCGAGATGATCCATGTTCGTTGGCTCAGGATCGGGCACGAGGCCCAGGTCACGCGTTGCCCGGACGACACCGTGGGCGCCCGCAGCGAGCCCGCCGACGATGACGTAGCGCACGCCCGCCCGGTTGAGCGCCTCCACGACCCGCTCGGGCTCGAAGGAATCGTCAGCGCTCACTGCGGCGCGCGCCGTGGGCGAATCGCAGCGCGGCACGGCTCGCCTCGATGGTCAGGCGCAGGCGCTGCGCAGGACTGAGCGCCCGGTGCTCGGCGATCCGCGCACGGTCGTTCCACGTCGTCGTGGGGCCGCCCTTGACGGTGCGTGAACTCCGCTCCATGGGCTCATGATGATCGCCGACGAGCAGGACGGCGCCACCCACGGGGACTACTGCCTGGCGAGGTGCCGGGCACCGCGGTGGCGGCGCGCGGTACAGGTGCGATAGCGCCGCACCACGGTCACGTGGCGAACCCCGGCGGCGGTGCGCACGCGCTCGCTGACGCGTACGCGCACGAGCGCGCGGGGAAGGCCGGCCAGGCTAACGGGAAGGATGGGGCGACGACCCCGCATGCGGCCCACCAGCCGTCGACCGACGTAGGCGCGTGCCGCCAGAATGCGCTCCCGTCCCGACGCGCGCAGGTGCAGGGTGAGGCGCCGGCGACTGACGCAGGCCAGGCGTCCGGAGGCCCCAGCGCGCTGACCCGAGCTGGACCGCGAGTCCAGCGCCGAGCCCCCCGACGCCGGTCCCTGAATGCCATCCGCCGGTCCCTCAAAGACGTGGTACGGACCCCCGCGGGGATAGACGTAGGCCTCGCGCGCGCCGTCGCCGAGGTCGACCACATCGAGCCTCGCCCCGGTGGCCTCCAGCCGCCCCCGCGACGCCGCCGGCACGTAGATGAGCGTGGCGTGCGCGCGGTCGCCGACGCCGACCGGCGAGGACGTGGCGCGCATGTCAAGGGAGGCCCCGTCGGGGTCATAACCCAGGCTCTGCACGCTCCCGACCGTGTAGATCGGATAAGCGCGGTCGGTGAACTTCACCCGGCTGGGGAAGGGCTGACCGAAGCCGAAAGGTCCGTGCATGGCGCTGAAGCCGCCGCTCTGGGCGCTGCCATCGGCCTTCCACACCCACAGGGCACCTCCGACGGCGAGCTGGTCCTGGCTGTCGTAGTGCTGGCGCAGCGTCGTCTCGTCGGTGGCCACGTCGGTGCCGAACTCCCCGTCCCACAGGGGCAGGCCCAAGGATTTTGCGTCGGCGGCCCCGCTCGCGTACCCGCTGCTGACCGGGTACAGCGGTCCCAGCCCGGGGGCCTTGGCCTCGGCGTCGGGGGTGAACACGTGGGTGTAGATATGCGGGGCGTAGACCACTCCGCGGTAGCTGCTGTACGTCGACCAGGGCGAGAACGCATAGCGCTGGTCGGTCACGTCGCGTGTGACGTCGGGCTCGATGAAGAAGAGCTGACCAAAGCCCGGCACGCCCGCCCGCACGGTCTGAATCACCTTCGCGTAGAAGGGGAACACCTCGCTGGCGTCCATGCCGGGAGGCGGCAGGACGCCCGGGCTGGGCTCGTTGAGGATGTCACATAGCCGGCGACCGCCGGCTCGTCGGCGAAACGGTGAGCCAGCGCACGCACCACCGCGGCGAAGTGATCCTGCAGACCCACGCCATCGGGTCCCGGCGTGTTGCTCCAGAAGCGCTGAAAGTCCTCCTGGACGGCCGCGTCGATCTCCCGCGCCCCGGCCTGGCAGACCGCGGTGATGTGGCTGCTGGCCCACGCAGGCGCGCCATCGGCCTCGTGCGCGCCGGTCACCGGGGACAGCGGCGGCGGGCAGCTCTGTCCGGGCGCGGTGTACAGGTACTTGCTCCAGGCGTCCTGGTGCATGTCGATGATCGAGTAGAGCCCCTGCGCCCGCAGCCAGCCTACGACCTGAGCGATGCGCTCGATGTAGGTCGGGTCGATGTGGCCGGGTGAGGGCTCGAGCAGCGACCAGGACACGGCCAGGCGCACGGAGTCATAGCCAAAGCCGCGCATCTGGGACGCGTCGAAGTCACATACCGCCATCGACTCGACCGTGTGGTTGCGCGCCGGGCAGCGTCCGTCCGCGTACGTGCCCGGGTGCGTGGGGTAGGCGACAGCGGTGGGCGTGGAGGAGTTCGAGTAGTAGTCCTCCAGGCCGTTGAGGTTCACTCCGCGCAGCAGCGTCGAGCGGTTCTGGTCGTCGAGGATCTGGGCGAGCCCGTCGGGTCCGCTGCCCGAGCCGACGTGCAGGAAGCTGAACTGGTCGACCACGCCCGGGGAGACTGCGGCGGCGATCGAGGGGAAGGCGAGCAGCGCCAGCAGCGACGCGCCCATGATCCACGCGGCGCACCTTCGGCTGGCTCCCTCACGCCTCACTCCGCCAGGTTAGGGCAGCAGATCCGGTCCCGGTAGGGTCAGCGCGTGAGCCTGCAGCGGGACGACCTGCACAACCGCGTCCGCGAGATGCCCGCGTGGTATCACACGCTCGAGCTGGCGCCAGGCGTGATCACGCCGGGATATGTCGACTGGCGCGATAGGGCCGCCGCGATTCTCCCTGCGGATCTGTCGGGAAGGCGGTGTCTCGACATCGGAACGTACGACGGCTTCTGGGCCTTTGAGATGGAAAAGCGCGGCGGAGAGGTAGTCGCGATCGACGTTGAGCAACTCAGCGGCGCCGACTGGCCCCCGTACGGTCGCGAGCGTCTGGAGCGAGAAGTCGAGGAGCGGGGACTCACGCTCGGTGGCGGATTCCGTGTCGCTCACGAGGCGCTGAACTCAAGGGTAACGCGAGTTATCTGCAGCGTCTATGACCTCACGCCCCAGGCGGTGGGCGGCGAGATGGACTTCGTTTTTCTGGGCGCGCTGCTGCTGCACCTGCGCGAACCCATTCGCGCGCTCGAAGCGATCTTCCAAACGCTGCGTCCCGGCGGATCCCTGAAGCTGTTGGAGTGCGTAACGCTGCGCGAGACGCTGCGCTCCCCCCGGACGCCGGTGGCGAAGTTCGAGCCGCTCATTTACCCGTTCAACTGGTGGCGTCCCAACGCGGCGGCGCTGGTCGCCTACCTGCGCTCGTGCGGCTTTCAAAACGTCAAACGCGGTCGTTTCCATCGTCCCCCTGGGAAGCCCGAGATGCGCACCTGGTATCTGGAGGTCAGCGCGACGAGGTCTGCCGGATAGGCGGCGTACGTCGGCGTCCGGCGCCGTCGAAGGTCTTTGGTTAGGATTGCGTTTGTGAGCGACAACACGAGCGGAGCTGGAACACGCGGGGAGATGTTCTGCCGGTGAAAGCTTGGCCTCGGCGCCGAGCCCTCATGCAGATGGCCGCAGCCCACAGCAACGCGCCCGGCGCGTCCAACCCGCCGCTTGCTAGCCATTTAGTAGGCACGCGGACGCAGCGCCAAACACGACAGAGGTCCTACGTCCGTGAGCCGCTCGGCCGCCTTCGCCGGCAGAGGCGTCTTCAGCTTGCGGCGGGCACCATCGAGCCCCAGCTGATGTGGATCTTCGGGTCGCCGCGTAGCGGGAGCAGCTGGCTGCTGAATCTGCTCAATGAACACGACCGCGTAGTTCCCGTCGACGAGCCGCTGCTCGGTTTTTATCTGAGTCCTTTTTTGAGCGACATCCCTGGAGGTAGCGCCGACAAACTCGACGCGCAGAACTTCACCCTGCGAAAGGTGCAAGAGGGCAAACGGGATCAGTTTTTTGCCAGCGAGTTTGAACACGTCTGGTTGCCCTCGCTCGCATTGATGATGCGTAGGCGCTTCGCCGCGCACGCTCTCATCTACCCGGCGGCGGTACCACTGCGTGAAACCATCGTCGCCGTAAAGGAGCCCAACGGCTCGCAGTCCGCCGACATGATCATGGCCGCCCTGCCCCGGTCACGGCTTCTATTTCTTCTCCGGGACGGTCGCGATGTGGTGGACTCCGAGCTGGCCGCCAACCGACCGGGCGCCTGGGTGTCCCGAGACTTTCCCGGAGTCCAGGGCATCAGCGACGCCGCCAAGCTCGACTTCGTCACTCAGAGCGCGCATAAGTGGCTGTGGCGCACCGAGGCCGTGCAGCGCGCCTACGCAGCCCACCCTGGTCACAAGCTGCTGGTTCGCTACGAAGATCTGCGTCGGGAACCGGCGCGCTACCTCAGCCAGATCTTTCAGTGGCTCGGGCTGGACGCCGACCCAGAGACCGTGGCCGCGGTGACCGAGCGCCACTCCTTCGAGCGGGTTCCGGCCGGCCACCGCGGACCCGACCAATTCTTCCGGGCGGCGACACCCGGCCTGTGGCGTGCAAACCTGACAGCACGCGAAGGAGACGCGGTCAGCGAAATCCTCGGTCCCAAGCTGCGAGAGCTGGGCTACGAGACGTGAGCGATGGCCCTGTTGGCCTTCGGCGACGCGAGCAGTGCGCGGTAGAGCTGCACATGGGCTGAGGCGTCGCCCGCCGCGATCACCGCGGGCTCAACGCCGAGCCAGTGTTGTAGCGCCGCGCGTCCGTCGTCGCCCGGCGCAACCACCGCATCACTCAGCTCGACTGCGTCGGTCAGCAGGCGCAGGCGCAGGCGCCGATCGGCGAGACAGCCGCGGTCGAGGGTCTCGACACAGGTGAACACGGCTGGTCGCGAGACCGACCGTCCCCACAGGCGCGCGACGAGGGCGTCGGGAGCTGAAAAGGCATGGGCGACGTCGTAGCCACCGCGCAGAAGTGCCGCCAGCGCCACGGGGGCGTGGGCGACGGGACCGGTGAATCCTCTCGCCCGCAGCAGCGCGTCTGACCACCGCTCAAGCGGGGGGGCCTTGATAGGTCCCCGGGTGACATCCCGCCCACCATCGAGGACCACCGCCTCGTGGCCGGCCGCTCGCAAGGCCGTGGCAAGCTCGCCGGACGCCAGAAAGTCAACCGACGCAATTCCCGTGCCCGGATGAAGGAGCGCGATCCGAAGCGGAGCGAGATCATGATCGCTCACAGCAGCAGGGTGCGGTATCTGATGCTGGCCACGACCATTCCGAGCACCTCGGCGATCTGGCGCACAGCCTGCCCTGGGATCTCCGCGACGGAGACTAGACGCGAGAGGGGGGCCGATCCACGCCTGTCCGACGCGTGCACGACGTACGGCACCGCAAGCACGATCGGCCAACGCCGCACGCGACCGCCGAGAAGTCCGGCCAGCGCGCAGCTGGTACGAAGATGCTCGGCATCCCAGAACACCCACAGCGTGAGCTCTCGGCGTAGCTCCGGGCGCCGTTTGACGAGGTAGGCCAGGTGTCGCCACTTCAGGTTCTCGCGCAGAATGCCCGGGAGCGTGTGTGACTCAACCGCGTGGTACACCACGGCCTCCGCCGCAGACGCCGTAACGACGCCGAGAGCGCGGGCGCGCAGGGACAGGTCCACATCCTCGCCGGTCAGCGCCTGCTCGTCGAAACCCCCCAGGCGCTCGAGCAGCGTGCGCGGATAGAGGATGTTGCACGTCTGGGCGAACGGCCCCACCGGTTCGATGTCCAGCGTTCGCACATGCGGTGCACGCAAGACCTCGTACTCGAAAGGATCGGGGCGGGTGCGGCCCTGCACCACGCCGCCGGTGCGGCGAGCGACCGCGACCAGCCGCTCGAGCCAATCGGGCTCGGGACGACAATCGTCGTCGGTGAACACGATCAGCTCACCGGCGGCGGCCCGCCAACCGAGGTTTCGCTTCTGCGCAGCACTGCCGGTTCCGGGATCGAGGGCGATGTGGCGAAGCCTCGCCCGAGCCAGGGGGTGGCGTTCGAGCACGCGGGCGGCGGTGTCGCTGTCGTAGTCGTGGACGACGACGACTTCCCACTGTTCAACGATGGTCTGCTCGGCGAGCGCGTTCAGCAGCCAGCGAAGTCGCATACGGCGGCCGCGGGACGGGACGACCACGCTGACGCTGACCGGCGGCATTCCCCGTGAGTCTATGCTCGGCCGTCTGTGCAGCTCCTCCGCGTCGGACACATGCATCCCCCGCTCCATCACGGCGCCCACGAGCTGGCGGGAGCGGAGACGCTCACGTGAGGATTCTGCACGTGGGCTCTGGCTTCCGTCCCTGGCGTCGAGGCGGTCTGGTGGCCTACGTCGAGGACCTGATGGAGGCGCAGGTTGAGCACGGACACCAGGTCAGCTATGTGTTCAGCGGCAGGCAGTACCCCTGGCTTCGCTGGCCGCGCCTGCGGCGCTGGGAGCGAGGCGGGGTCGCGATGCTCGAGATCGTCAACTCGCCCCTTTTCGACCACGGGCGACAGCCCGAGCTCGAGCTCGCCGAGCCCCGGATCGAGGCCATACTGGCGACAATCCTGCGCGATGTGCGACCTGACGTGGTGCACGTTCAGGAGCTTGCAGGGCTTCCTTCCTCCCTGCTCGACGCCGTCCGCGCGGCCGGGGTTCCCACGGTCATGACGCTGCAGGACTACTTTCCACTCTGCCCGACGTTCAAGCTGCTCGACGCCAGTGGACACATATGCCTTCGGTCTGAGATCGGGGCTGACTGCGTGGCCACGACAGCCGCGAATCCTCGCGATCCGGGGCTGCTGTTCGACGCGACCATCCGCTACGACCTCACGCAGTCGACAGCCATGCTGCGATTTACGCAACCGCGACGAGACCGGCTCATTGAGCGCTGGGCGCGAGCCGCAGCCGCCAGAGCGCCGATCCACGACACCCGGGAAGCGCACGCGGAGGGCGTCGACGACCTGGCTCGAGCTTTTCAGCGCCGACGGGACGTGAACGTCGCCCGCCTCAGTCGCGTCGACCGGCTGATCGCGATGTCGCCCAGGGTGGCGGAGATCTATGCGCACCTCGGGGTTGCGCCAGGGCAGCTGGGTACGCTTCAGCTGACCCTGGCGCATATCGAGCGCCTGACGCCTCGGCGTCGGGCGGTCACCGATTGCGTTACTTTCGCGACACTCGCCGCGTTAGAGTCGACGGCCAAGGGCGGCCAGGTGCTGCTCGATGCGGTGCGCCTACTGTCCGCCGCTGCCGAGGCGGGCCGCTTTCGGGTGCTGGTCTTCGGATCGGCCGAGGCGACGTTCCTCAAGGCAGCAGAGACGGTAACCGGCATTGAGATACGGGGACCGTACGGTCACGAGCAGCTGGACAGCCTGCTTGAGGACATCGATGTGGGTCTCCTGACCTCCGTCTGGGAGGAGGCCTACGGGTTCGCGGGGATCGAATTCCTGGCTAAGGGCATCCCGGTCATCGCCAACGCGATCGGCGGCATGACGGATTACACGCGCGAGGGACACACGGGCTGGCTGAACCGCTCCTGCTCGGCTGAGGAGTTGGCGCAGATCATGCTGAGCGTAATCGACCGGCCGGCTCAGATCGACCAGCTGAGCGAGCGCATCAGCTCCTCGCGGGGCTCGATCGTCAAATCGATGCGAATCCACGCCGACGAGATGAACGCCGTCTACGAAGACATCGTCGCGGCCCCGGTCAGCGACGTCCGACCCGTGAGCCGTTCCTGGCCTCGCGAGGGCTGAGACCCGGCATGGGCACCCCGAAGAACTATCGTCCCGGTGATGGCCGGGGCGACGCCAGCCGAGCCACCTCCCCACGAGGGCTGGGCGCCACCGCCTGAAGCACCTAGCGAGCCGCTGCACAACGTCCTGCGCGATGCGGACCGGCTGGTTGAGGGTGCGGCAGACGGGGGTCTACGTCGCCACACCGCGCGCGGCACCCTGATCAACACCGGCTTCAGGGTCGGGCTGGCGGGCCTGACTTTCCTTCAGCAGCTCATCGTTGCCGCCTTTCTCACTGAAGGCCAGTTCGGCACCTGGGGGATCGTTCTCGCGGTGCTGCTCCTAGCGCAGTTCATCCGCTTCTCCGGTGCGGGGGACAGGTACGTGCAGCAGACTGAGACCGACCAAGAGCGAGCGTTTCAGCAGTTCTTCACGGTCGAACTCCTGCTCGCCGCGGTGGCCGTAGCCCTGAGTATGGCCGCTTTCCCGCTATTCGCCCTAGCCTACGGCCGCCCCGCGATCATCGTCCCCGGCCTCGTGCTCACCCTGGCCATCATGGGCACAGCTCTGCAGTCCCCAAACGCCGTCTACTACCGCAGGATGGACTTCGTCCGCCAGCGCAAGCTCGAGCTCATTCCCGCCGGCACGACCTTCGTGCTCACCGTCGGCCTCGCGGTGGATGGCGCCGGCTACTGGAGCCTGATCGTCGGCGCGGTGGTCGGCTCGCTGGTCGGTGCGGCGGTTGCCTTGCGCATGTCCACCTATCGACCCGCCCTGCGCCTGCAGGCGGGCACCCTGCGCACATACTTTGACTTCTCCTGGCCGCTGATCGTCGCCAGGGGCGGGGGTCTGATCGTCGGCAACGTGACGCTGCTGATTGCGACGAGCTCGTTGGGCTTGGCCGCAGCCGGCGCCATCGGCATCGGCATCGCGGTCAGCCAGCTCTCAGTAGGCGTGGACTCACTCGTGACGCAGACGCTGTACCCCGCGATATGCGCAGTCCGTCATCGGCGCGAGCTGCTCTTCGAGGCCTTCACGAAATCCAACCGGCTCGCCCTGATGTGGGGAACGCCATTCGGGATGGCCGTGGTCCTGTTCTCAGCAGACCTGGTGCACTACGTGCTCGGCAACCGCTGGACAGCGGCCATAGTGGTGCTTCAGGCGTTTGGCGTGGTTGCCGCCGTCGACCAGGTCGGCTTCAACTGGACGGCGTTCCTGCGGGCGCTCGATCGCACGCGTCCGCTCGCCACTCTCGCCGTCCTTGACTTCGTCACCTTTCTCGGGGTAACCGCGCCTTTGCTGGTGATCTTCGGACTCAAGGGGTATGCGATCGGACTGCTCGTGGCCGAAGCGGTGATACTCGCAACGCGCACTCATTTCCTGCGCCAGCTCTTCCCCGGATTCCCGATGCTGCGCCAGGCGGCTCGCGCCGTGGCCCCGACGATTCCCGGGTTAGCGGCCGTCCTGCTCGCGCGTACGCTCTCGAGCCACAGAACCGTGACCCTGGCCGCGGCCGAGGTACTCGTGTTCAGCGTGCTGACGATCGCCGCCACCCTGGTCTTTGAGCGCGCGCTCATTCGCGAGCTGGTCGGATACGTTCGGCCGCCGGCCGGTGGCCTGCCGGGTGCAACGACGCTCAGGCAACGCCTGCACGCAGGCTGACCGGGGAGTGTCGGCCCTTCAACCTGGTGGAAGGGAACCGGTGCTCAGCCTGCGCGAGGCCGACGAAATACGCTTATCCGATGCGTATGCGCCCGACCCGGCAGGCTGGTTGTCTCCCGAGATAGCAGTGGTCGTCCTCACCGGTGAGCGCCCGCTGCGCACGCTCTGGATGCTCAACGCACTGGAGGAGCAGACCCTTGACTTCGCTGCCTGGGAGGCCGTGTTGCCTTTGCGCCACGACCACGAGCAGAGCAACGCCCTCCTGCGCGAGCACAAGCTCGTCGAGGTGGGGCACGCACGCTGCGTGTTCGTCGACCGCCTCATGCACCCGGGCGAGATTCGCAACGCTGCGTGGCGGCTGACCGGTGCGCCATGGGTGGCGTTCGTTGACACCGAGATGCGCCTTCCCGCACACTGGCTCGAGCGGGTCCTGCAGAGCTGCCAGGCTCATCCCACCGCGATCCTCGAGGGGCCGGTCGAGCCCGATCCGACCGAGGGCACTCTCGCCCGAGAGCCTTTTTGCATCACGCGCCGCTGGCATCCTCCCACCACGCTCGCGCCTTCGGTAAACGTCGTATACCCACGTGTGCTGCTCGAACGGCTGGGCGGCTGTAACGAGCAGGTCAACAGTGACGAGCTGAGTGCCATAGACCTCGCAGCACGCGCCGTGCGCGCGGGAGCCCTGCGAGCGTCCAACCCGGAGCTGACGGCTTATGCATCCGTGCGTCGTGTGTCCCTCCGCAGGCAAGTGCGCGCGATCCTGCCGACACGAGACCTTCCGTGGGCCCTGCGTCGTTATCCAGAGCTGCGCGCGACCGTTCCCTTCCGGATCTTGAAACGGCGCTCGCATGCGGCCATGGCCACGGCCGTCGCAGGCGTGTTGCTCACGCCGCGTCTTCGAGGAGCGGTTCTCCTCGCAGCGCCCTGGGTCTTGGCGTCCGCCTGGCCCGTCAATCCCGCCCAGATGCCCGGCCGTGTCGTCCGGCGCATGGTGGAGGACCTGTCCGAGATCGTCCTGCTCGCGTGGGGAAGCGTGCGCCATCACGCGTTGATGCTGTGATCACCGGTCGCGGCGTCAAGACGGCTCCTATGCGCGTGGCGCTGCTGAACCCGTGCTACTGGCCGGAGGTGAGGCGCGGATCAGAACGCTTCGCCCACGAACTCTCCCGCGAGCTCATCGCGCGCGGCCATCATCCACGCCTGATCACCAGCCACCCGGCCTGGACGACGACCGTCCTCGAAGATGACCTGGAGATCGTTCGACACTGGCGCCCGCCCCCTGAACGCTGGCTGCGTCGCCACGACTTCCTCGCGCACCTGACGCATGTTCCACTATCCTACGCCAGCCTACGTGCGGGCGAGGATGATCTCGCCCACGCGCTGTATCCGAGTGACGCGTTGGCCGCCGCGCTTTGGTCGCGGCGCACCGGACGCCCATCGATCTTCGCCTACATGGGGATCACCAGTCGCCGCGGACTCACCGACCGGCGCCTGCGCCTAGAGGTAACCCATCGCGCGGCCCGCGAGTGCACGGCGGTCACCGCACTCAGCCGCGCGGCTGCGCATGCCTTTGCCCGTTGGCTCGGAGTGAAGGCGCGTGTGATCTACCCGCCGGTCGACCTGAACCTGTTCGCTCCCGGCGGCGAGCGTGTGCCCAATCCCACGATCCTCTGCCCGGCGGCCCTGGACGAGCCGCGCAAGCGAATGGGCGTGCTGATCGGCGCGTTTGGAAAGCTCCGGCGCCTTCTGCCAGACGCCCGACTCATCCTCAGCCGTCCGCGTCGAGACCGAGATGTCCACGCCGCGCTTGCGGGCGTGCCCGGAGTCGAAGTAATGGATCTAGATGACCGATCAGCCCTGGTGGAGGCCTACCGCACCTCGTGGCTCTGCGTCCTGCCCTCCATCGACGAAGCGTTTGGCCTCGTGCTCGCCGAGTCGCTGGCCTGCGGAACGCCGGTGGTGGGAAGCGACAGCGGAGCGATCCCCGAGATCATCGATCGCCAGGACGTCGGTCGGCTGTTTGCTCCCGACGACGAGGACGCGCTGGTCCGATCGATGCTTGCCACTCTGGAGCTCGCGGGCGACCCCGAGACGTCCACGGCCTGTCGAGGGCGCGCGCGGGAGTTCTCCTCGGTGCGCTGCGCCGACGCATACCTGCAGCTCTACGCCGAGTTGCTCGCGTGATGCTGCCTGCCAGTCGCCAGCGCATCGTGACGGCCCTTGGGGGTGACGTGCTCGTCCTCGATGTCGGTGGGGGGGCAAACCCCTTCCCGCGTGCCGATTGGGTCATCGATCTGATGCCCTACGAGCAGCGGGGACTGTACGGTCAGTTGCCCGACCCGGCGGTTGAACGCTTTGACGCGAGCACCTGGGTGCAACGCGACATCTGTGCCCGCGAGCCCTGGCCGTTCGCCGACGGTCAATTTGACTTCGCCATCTGCTCGCACACCCTCGAGGATGTCCGCGACCCCATCTTCGTGTGCGATGAGCTGGTCCGCGTGGCCCGGGCGGGTTACGTCGAGGTGCCCTCGCGCCTGGAAGAGCAAACGTTCGGATTTCAGGGGCCGTGGGTGGGCTGGGGGCACCATCATTGGCTGATCGACGTCGAGGGTGACGAGATCACGTTCGTGTTCAAACACCATGTGCTCCACGGTCGCGACTCAGACCATTTCCCTCGTGCGTTCAGCGATTCGCTGAGGCCAGAGCAGCTGGTTCAGTGCCTGTGGTGGGAGAACAGCTTTCGCTATCGGGAGCGCATCATCACGGACGCCAAGTCGCTTGATGACTACCTGGCTGAATTCGTGGCGCGCCATCTTCCTCCACAGACTGCGCCCCGCCGCACGCTGTCGCGGCTTTTGCGGCGGGCATGAGCGCGCCCGACGTCAGCGTGGTGATTCCCGCTCGCAACGCGGCATCCACGATTGAGGACACGCTGCAGGGATTGGCCATCCAGCACTTCGGTGGATCATTTGAGGTGATCGTGGTCGACGACGGATCGACCGACACGACCGCGAGGGCAGCACGCACGTCAGCGATCGTCGACCGCGTCCTGGTCCTGAACGGCGTCGGGCCCGGGCGCGCGCGCAACGCGGGCGCGGAGTGTGCCGCGGCGGCCCTGATCGCCTTCCTTGATTCGGACTGCCGGCCCACGCCGGGCTGGCTTGCAGCTGGATGTGCTGCGCTGCAGGCGGCGGATCTCGTCATGGGCCAGACCCTCCCCCGTCCCGATCAGGCGCTTGGTGCGTTCGATCGAACGCTCAGGGTGACGGGCTGCTCGCCGCTGTTCGAGAGCGCCAACCTGTTCGTGCGCCGCGACCTTTTCGAGCGCGTCGGGGGCTTTGAGAGCTGGTTGGGTCCCCGCAATGGCAAGGAGCTCGGCGAGGACGTGCTGTTCGGCTGGCGTGCCCGTCGCTCCGGCGCACGCATAGCCGCCAGCGCCGAGGCGCTCGCCCATCACCACGTGTTCCCCCGGGGGCCCGTCGGGTTCGCTGCGGAGCGTTGGAGGCTGCGCTACTTTCCCGCCCTCGCACGTCGCGTGCCCGAACTGCGCACCGCGATGTTCTACCGACGTTATTTCCTCAGTGCGCGCGCCGCGCGCTTCGATGCGGCCATAGTCGCACTACTGCTCGCGCTGACCAGCCGACGGCTCATCATCACCGGGGCGGCGGTTCCCTACGGCCGTATCGTGTGCAATGACCTGCACGAATCAAACGGGGTGACCAAGGCCGGCGCTCGGGTGGTGGCCGATACGACCGGCTTTGTGGCGATGCTGTGGGGGAGTGCGCGCTACCGGTCGCTACTGATCTGACCCGCTGTTACCGTGGCGCCGTGGACGGCGCGCACATGCGCAGATTCTGGGACGAACGGGCACGGGAGGACGCCTACTTCTTCGTCGACGATCGCCGCCCGTACCGTGCGGAGGATTCGGAGGAGTTCTGGACCGAGGGCAAACGTATCATCGAGACGATTTTTGGGATGCTCGGAGTTCGGGTCGACGCCGCGGATCTCGTCGTCGACATCGGGTGTGGTGTGGGGCGACTCACCCGCGTTCTCGCGACGCAGGCTGCCTGCGTGTACGCCATCGACGTGTCCCGCGACATGCTCGCGCGCGCGTTCCAGCACAATTCGACGTTGGGCAACGTTCGCTGGATCGAGGGTGACGGCGTCAGCCTGCGCCCGCTGACGGATGGGAGCGTGGACGCCTGCGTGTCCCACGTGGTGTTTCAGCACATTCCCGACCCGAGCATCACCATCGAGTACGTACGCGAGATGGGTCGCGTGCTGCGCCCGGGAGGCTGGGCGGCATTTCAGGTCTCTGACGATCCGCGTGTCCATCGGCGCCGCGAGGGCGCCCGAGGCCTCCCGCGGAAGGTCGCGGAGCGCCTGGGCCGCCGTCCGCGTGGACAGTCCGATCCGGCGTGGCTGGGCTCCGCGGTAGACATGGGCGAGTTGAGAGCGGCAGCGGCCATGAGCAGCCTGGTGCTCGAGCGGGTCGTGGGCGAGGGCACCCAGTTCTGCATGATCCTGGCGCGACGGGTCAGCGCAACGCAGGACGACGTCGGCGACGACGCAGCCCCGGTGAACCATTGAGTGCCCCCTGGGATCGACCCCCGGAGGTCGAAGGCCAGAGTGCCGAGCCCGTGGATCTGCTCGAGCGGGCGCGCCAGATGGGCTGGTATCACACGCTCGAGCTCGCTCCCGGCGTTACCACCAAGGGCATGTTCGATCTGCGCCCGTGGGTCGACCGGTACGGGCTGCCGGCGAGACTCGACGGCAAGCGCGTCTTGGAGGTGGGGACCTGGGACGGTTTCTGGGCCTTTGAGATGGAAAGGCGCGGGGCCGCCGAGATTGTTGCCTTGGATCTGGATGACGAGCGGGAGCTCGACTGGCCCCCGCGGCGGCGTCCCGCCCGGTTCCCCGACGGTCAGCGCGGAGACGGCTTCCGTCTGGCCAAGGAGATACTCGGCTCGCGTGTGGAGCGAGTGGTATGCAACGTCTACGACGCCGACCCCGCGGATCTCGGCACGTTCGACCTCGTGTTCTGCGGGATGGTTCTCATCCACCTCCGCGATCAGCTGCTCGCCCTCGAGCGGATCGCGCGCCTGTGTCACGGGAGGTTCATCTCGGCCGAGGAACCGCACGCCGGACCCGCGCTGCTGCCGTCCGCCGCAGCGCGCTACCGCGCCGACCGCGATGCCGCCGTGGTGTTCTGGCAGCCCAACGCCCGCACGTGGCGACGCATGATGTGGACGGCTGGGTTCGACGAGGTACGCCAGCACGCGCGGTTCAAGATGCCCTCCACGCAGGGTTTCACTGTCCGTCATGTGGTGCATCATGCGTCGGCCAGCGTGATCGCCGGGCAAGCGGTGCCGCGCCCGCGGCGGGCGACCGAGGGACGTACGATGGATTCTCAGTCGGCCCTCTGACGGTGGCGTCGCTCGTGCGCGCCGACCAATTGGGCGTCCCAGCGGCTACGGGCATACGGCGGCACGGTACGAAAACCGCCTGCGCATAGGCGCTCCCGAAGGTCCCGCGACTCGGCCAGGCGCTCCACGCAGGCGGCGAGTGCGCCGGCGCCGCCGGGGGCCATGAGCAGACAGTTATCACCGTCTCGCAGATACTCGGCCGATCCGCCCTGGCCGGTGGCCACGACGGGACGCCCGATGCCCATGGCCTCCAAGGGCACGAGGCCAAACGGCTCGCGCCACGTGACGGGGAAAAGCACGACATCCGACCAGGCGTAAGCCTCCACGAGCTGCTCGCGGGCGCGGGCAGGAAACAGCTCCAGCCGCTCCGCGACGCCCAGCCGCTCGGCCATGGCCAGAAGTTGGCAACGGTAGGCCGCGTCGCCGGTTCCGATCAACCTCAGGACGGCGTGCGGCAGCAGGGTCAGCGCCTCGATAGCCGTTTCGATCCCCTTGCGTGGATCAAGGCGCCCGGCCAGGAGCATCCGCCAACGCCAGTCACCCGTCTGCCAACGCGAGAGGAAGACCTCGTCAAGTCCCGGTGCGAGCAGCTGTTCACTCGGTGACACCGCACGGGACCCTGCCGCTGATTGGCGCACCGAGTCGCTGCAGAACAGCCAGTCCGCGGCCCGCGCCAGATCGACCCGGGTCGGAGCACCGGTGAGCTCACCGAAGCGCGCTGCGGCAGACGGCACCCGGCGCCACATCCGCTGCCACGCATCCACCCCCGGGCCGTAGACCTGCCAATCGTCATAGACCACTCCCACTGCCGGGATTGCCCTGCGTCGTACCCGCTCCACCAATCCCAGCGACATGCCCCCCATCGCCCACCAGGAGACGAGGTCGGGATCCAGCGAGCTCAGGTGGCAGCGCAGCAAGCGCTGGTTGTGGCGCCCCAGACGAAGGCGCTCACGCACAGGCATGGCCGGAAAGGCGTGGTCACGCCAGTACCAACGCAGCACGCGAAACACGTCGGGCTCCTCGCCAACTGCCACACCGGGCTGGCGGTGATCGGTAGTCAGCACACGCACGTGGTGGTCGGCTCTGCGCAGCGCCTCCACCCCCGCGCGCCAGTCCTGCTCATATCCGCCCTGGTGGTGGGGTGGGTACATGTTGCCGACGGTCAGGATCCTCATAGCTGCGCTCGAGCCGCCACGGTAGCGCCAGGCGACTTCGTCTCGCCCTCGGTTCCTGGGATCATGGCCCCGTGCTCAGAGACATCTTTCATCCGCTGATGGACCGAGTGCGCACGCGCGAAGCAACGCTAGGGGTCAAGGGCCTGAGCGATATTCCGTTCACACGCGAGCAAAAGGAGGCGATGAGGCGCGACCTGGCGCTTCTTGACCCGCCAGACCGGGCAATCGTCACGCAGGCCCTACCTCACACGATGACCGGGATCCCGCGCCTCACCGCCCTGATCGACGCGGTACGCCACCTCACGGAGTGCGACGTACCGGGCGCGTTCGCGGAATGCGGCGTGTGGCGTGGCGGCTCGGTGCTCGCCATGATTCTCACGCTTCTCGAAGCCGGGGTGACCGATCGCCACATCTATCTGTATGACACTTTCGCCGGGATGACAAAACCGACCGACCTCGACGTATCCCGCTTTCACGAGCCCGCGGCCGACGCCTGGAGCGCGGCCGAGCGAACGGGCCAGCGCATGTATTCAGGCCTGTTTGACTCACACCTCATCACCGAGTCCTCAGTGCGCCACACCATCCAATCGGCGGGGTATCCGTCCGCCATGCTGCACTTCGTAGCCGGGGACGTCGAGCAAACGCTACCGGCGCACGCCCCCGAGCGGATTGCCCTTCTGCGTCTCGACACCGACTGGTACGTGTCCACCAAGCACGAGCTACAGCATCTGTATCCGCGCCTGACCCGCGGCGGTGTGCTCATCATCGACGATTACGGCGAGTGGGACGGGGCCCGACGAGCGGTGGACGAATTCTTCGAGGCACCGGGCGATCGCCTCCTCCTCCAACGCATCGATCATGCCGCCCGCATGGCGGTCAAGGTCTGAGCGGCGGCGCGACCTGTCTGGGGAGAAGCCCCACGCGACGCAGGACATTGCCTGCGGTCATGCCCGACCGACGAACAAGCGGCCAGGGCGTCTGGCGGCGGTGGCGGAAGTACTCCCGGCGCCCCTCCTGCTCGCAGAGTAGGTGCCATGGCTTGTTGTGTCCGGGTCCCTCAAAGTGCCGGATCCCCGGACGTCCACGAGCCTCCATCACCATGTCCCTCCCGAACACGCCGGCTGCGGCAGGGAAGTCCCCGAAACTGTTCATGCAGTTCCAGCGCGGGTGCAGGGCCACTCGGTGATCGCCCAACGTGAGGTTCAGCGCGTCCTGATCGGGCCACAGCAACTCGGCCTTGCGCCGGAGGATCACATCCCGGATCTTGGCCGAGCAATCGTCAGCGCGTAGTTGCTTCAGGTTGAGCATGAGCACCCCACTATTAAAATAGCTTTCGGGACGAAGGCCCAAGCTGGCGACACGCTCCGCGTGGCCAGCGATCCAAAACACGTTGGTCACCGCCCCCAGGTACTGCTGTCCCAGGTCTATCTGCCACAGGGGTCCCAGATCGTCGACTGCGACCGTGTCAACGTCGAGGTACAGCACACGCGCCACGTCAGGAAGAAGCTCAGGGAGAAGAAGCCGATACCACATCGCGCGTGTGAAATAATCTGGCGCCGGAAGATCAGCAACACGGCCTTCAGGGATGTCGTAGAACGAGACGCTGTGGCCGAGGCGAGCGACCATCTCGCTCAGCTTCCTGGCAAACCGCGGGTTTAGGCTCGCGCCATGGAGGTAATGCACCAAGACTGGACGGTCAGGCGAATGCGCGAGCACCGAGTGCAGCATGACCGCACTATGCACGTCATAGCGTCCCTCAACCGCGCAAGCGACATGCATCGCCTCCACGTCAGTCGAGCGAAAAAAGGTAGAACTTATCGCTCAGCGGCAGGAGGTCGCGTACCGCCGGATCAACGATGACATGCTCGCAGTGGTGAAGACGATAGCCCGCGGCCGACAGCAGCGGAGCGAAGTCGCGGCGGCTACCGTCGGGCTCGAGGGTAAGCAGCCGATCCGGCTCGTTGGGCACGATAAATAGTTCGGGCACCTGCAGTCGCCTTAACAGGTCGACCCACCAGGAGACGGCGGCCTCGGTGCATTCAGACCACGAGTGAACGTTGACGGCCAAGTCGAAGTCGCTTCCTTGGGGGGTGTCGGCTAGGACGTCGAGAGCGACCACGCGAGCTGGCGGCAAGCATTCGCGGTAGCGCAGATAGTACTCACTGAGGAAGGTCGCTTCGGCAATAGCATCTACGCAGACGTAATCAGCCACGCTGGCGAAAGCCTGCGTCATTCGGTGAGCGAGCCGGCCGTAACCGGCACCTATGTCCAGCACCCGAAGCTCTCTGCGCTGGCTTAGACCCAGGACGCGCTCGAGGAAGCAGAGCTCGTTCACGGAGTCGAGCAGGTCCCGGCTGTAGGTGGGGTGGCCGGAGAACTCATAGGTCCAACAGCCAAACGCGCCGTCCTCGCCGAGAGTGCGAAGTAGGTCGTGCCCGCCGCGTTGGGCGACGTAGCCCGCGTAGACGAAGTACTTGAGCATCGAGATGCGCGGAAGCTCACGGTAATGCCAGGTCATGAGCGTCTCACCGCGGAACCAGGGGAGATCGAGAAATCCCTGCACGGCAGGCTCGTTCCAGCGGGAGGATTCGAGCACCGGCAGGCGCAACCCGGCGTAGCGATCACGCAGATCAAGAAGACGAGGATGATCGGAGCGCAGGTCGCGCCGGGCCCCCGCAGGCAACGGCACCGCGTCGTTGTGGGGCTTGCTCAGCCAGCGCCGATCGGCATCGGTGATGGCGAGCAGCTCGGAAGAAGGCTCCAAGGCCGCCACGTCGCGGCCGCGATGGCGTAGACGGCGGGCTGCCGAGCGCAGGGCGTTCATAGTCCGTCCTCGACGTACAGGCCGGGAGCGGGCCTCAGGGTGCTCCAAACGCGTGAGAGCTCATCCGGCGTGCCAGCGCGCAGGCAGAAGGTGTCAAAGCCCTCCTCCATGGTCTCATAGCCGTGCGCCTCTATCTCCGAGCGACACGCGGCACGATCCTCGGGAGACAGGTGGAAGTGCTCGTAGATCACCAGCCGCGGAGCGAACGTGCCAAGGTCGACATGGCGCAGGAGCTCTCGGTCAGAGCCCTCCGCGTCGATCAGAAGCAGATCGACAGTGGCCAAACCATGCCGTCTACACAGCGACGAGAAGGTCAGGCACGGAACCTCCAGCCGGGTTAGCCGTCGTTCGAGGTTGGGGACCTTGTCCGCGTGGCTGACCACCGCGTCACGGGAGAGGGAGCCGATCCCGTCATACCAGGGCGGCAGCATCGCGCGCTCACCCTCATCCGCTTGCGCCAGATGGAAGAAGGGCAGCACGCCATCGCGGTCCGCGACCGCCGAATTCTCCAGCGCGACCCGGTCGACATGACGGTAGTTGCGCGCCAAGCGCTCGAAGACGTACGGAACGGGCTCAACCATCACACCCGTCCAGTTGCGGCTCAGGATGTGCGCGCGCAAGAAGTCGTGCTGCTCGCCGTCATTGGACCCGATCTCCACGAACACCGCATCCGGATACGTCTCGGCGAAGGCGTCAATGAGCGTCGGCCCCGCCGGACCCGGCCCTGCGTCGCTGGCGAGCCGTCGGCGGAGAGCGCGCGCCAAACGGCGTGGGCGGTCCACGAGACTCGACGCGAACGGGTTGAAAGCCAACTTCACGCACGGATCGTATGAGTCCTTGACCTCCTGGCTACCCCGCGGCAACCACCAGGCGGGCGCGGGTACCCTGACGCAAGGCTCGTGGGTGCCAAGGCGTTTCCCGGAGGCAGCGGCATCGAAAGCCCCGAGCGTCTCGCTTTTGTCGTCCAGAGCGCGCAGAAATGGCTATGGCGCAGGGAGATCGTCCAGCGTGCGTTCGCCGTCCATCCTGGCCCGAAGCTTCTACTGCGCTACGAGGCAATACTTAGTGACCCGCCTGAAGGGGTCAGGAAGCTACTTGCGTGGCTGGAGCTGCCGGCAGACGCGCTGGACCTGGCCTCGACGATCGAGCGTCACGCTTTCGAGCGACTGCCAGCCGAGCAGCGGGGTCCTCAGGCATTTCACCGTGCCGCGTCTCCCGGTCTCTGGCGCGAGAACCTTTCCGTAACCGAGCAGCACGCGGCAGAGCGCATCATGGGCCCAAAGCTGCGCGAGCTCGGCTCCCCGAATGAGAAGAGGAACATGACTGATCGCAGCGTGCGCCGTGTCGGTTCGACAGCACCTAGCGCGCACAGTGTTTCGGCGGACTGCCTCTACGGAACGAACGGGTCGTGGTGGACGGAGGGAGACATACTGCTACGCGTCCTGGAGCGCATCCTCAGCCGGCGAAACCAGACTCGGTGAGCCGCCGAGCTCGCGCCGAGCGCGAAGCGAAGCAGCAGCTTGGGCGGGTGGGCCAGCCGCCAGAAGCGCCGGCGGAGCCGCGACGCCTCAGGGATTCCGTATGCGGCTTCGATCTCTCTGTCGTCGAGCAAGAGGTGGCGACGAGCGAACGCTGGGAGCTGCCCGTCAGGGGAGAGGAGTCCGTCCACGAGCGCCACGTTCGCTCGGAGCTGGTCGGGGGCGCCGCGCTGGGAGCGATTGGCCAGGCCGGCGGCAAGCACGCCGCGCCGGTCGGGCAGCTTCGGCGGCGTCGCGAGGTACGCCATCGGCAAGCCGACCGCCCTCTCGCTCACCGCGGCGGCGGTGAGCAGCACGCGCCGTAGCTCGGGATGGCGTTCGAGTGGCCCCGCGAGCCACGTGTCCCAGCGCTCGTGGCCGTAAGCGTCCCACCACGCGCCGAGATCCGTCGCCAGGCGCAGGCCGAGGAAGCCGTCGCGAGCGTAGAACAGCAGGAGGGCCGCGAGCTCGTCGTCCAGATGCGGCCGGCGCATCCCCGCGCCGTCGGGGACACTACGAGCGAGCATGGTCGCCGAGAAGGACTGCTCGTACCAGTGCACGCGCCAGTGCAGCTCCACGGGGGGGAGCCCGGCCCGCGGGTTGGTCATCCGATGGTGCAGGTCCGGGCGCCGCACGACTCCGGTCGCTCCGGCCTCGCGCTCGTAGCCGAGCTCGCCCAGTACGGCCGCGGCCTCGTCGAGCCGCTCGCGGTCCACGAGCAGGTCGATGTCGCTTGACTCCCGCATCCCGGGGTCTCCGTAGAGCCGACGGGCAAGGAAGACGCCCTTGAGCGGTAGCGACTCGATGCCGGCGCGCTCCAGAGCACCGATCACCGCCCCGGCCAGCGCTTCAAGCGCCGCAGCGCGAGCACGAGACCGGGCGAGAGCAGCAGTGACCGCGACCGCGAAGGCCGGACGAAGGACTTCCTCGTGCTCCTCAAGCGCGCGCGTGCCCAGGAGGGGAAGCAGGCGCTGACACTCCAGCACGGCGACGAGCTCCTCAGCCGGGACGGCGGCCAAGAGGCGGCGAAGGCGCTCGCCCTTACGTATCCGAACGTTTCGCGTCGCGGCGAGCAGGAACATTGCCTGCTGCACGGATGCTCGCGCCCGGCCGACCCAGCGATGATCGAACAGCCAGGCCCCCGGCTGGCCGCGGCTAGGAGAAAGTGAGGTCCCGTTTAAGCGTATTGACCGGGAACGTGCGGTCGGTAAAGTTGCCGTCGGCCTGTCCAGCAGTCATCTCGAGCAGGTCGCCGTAATCGACGACTCGCTGGGTTTCGTACGCCGTTGTCATTCCTCTCGAAGGATCAAGTGGAGAAGGATAGCGAGCCGTGAGACGAGCGCAACCGGCCACTCACCGCCAGATCAGACGTCGTGAAAATCTGTGTCCAGGGCCCTGCGGTGAGACGAATGGCACGGCGGTGCCCCGCCTGCCGGCGCAGCCAGATCTCCACCATCGCCAGCTCCCAGAGGTCTTTGTGCCAGCGCACGGCGTTCGGCATCGCGTAGCGGGTGACCTCAACGCCGGGGGCCGGTGAGCAGGGCCCGCACCGCGCTCGCGTCGACCCCGGTCACGGCGTCGCGCACCAGAGTGTCGAAGTAGGCCTTACCGGCCCGAGGACGCGACTGGTGGGGAAGCGGCGCACGCATGGCCTCGCGCGCGAGCGGGCGATCAAGCTCCGGGTCAAACGACTGCGCGGGGGGAACTCCGAGCACGAACTCGACCAGGTTGAGATCTCGCCACCAGCCCGCGCGAGCGAGGATGCTCACCCTCAGCCAGGGGCGGCTTGACGACATCATCAAGCGGGACGCGCCGGTGGCGCTCCTCAAGATCGACATCGAGGGCGCCGAGGTGGCGGCTCTGCGGGGTGCACGTGACGTGCTCGCCGAGGATGGGCCGCTGCTCGTCTTCGAGCACTGCGACCCCGCGCACACGCTGGAGCTGCTGGGGTTTCTCGTGGACCTGGGCTACGCGGTGTTCGACATGGACGGTGGCGGCCCCTATGACCCCGAGACTATGCTCGCATCCACGACGAGCGCGAGCCGCGCCAACTGGTTCGCGCGGCGGATCTAGCCAAGCAGCCGCGTGCGGCGGCGCATGAGTCGGCGGCGAACGAGGATTCCCAGCAGTCCGGCGACGCGTACCGGACGACGCAGGATGAACGCGCCCGCGGTGGCAGCGGCGCGGTACTGGCCACCCGCCAGCTCCCGGCGGAGGCGGTCCCACGCGGCACCTCCGCGCCACGCCTCGACCCGGCGACCCGACCACCAGCTTCGGTCGGCGTATGAGCGGAGCACCGCAAGGCCCATCTGGGCCATTCCGTCGCGGTCCTGGGTGACCTGTCCGGGGTGGAGGTGGTAGTTCACGACCACGTCCGGACTCAAGATTCCCGTGCCCCGCTCGAGCACGCGCAGCCACACATCGAGGTCGGCGCAGAACTTGAGCCTCGCGTCGAAGCCGCCCACGGTGCGGATCGCATCGGTGCGCACCAATACTCCACTGGCCGGGAGCACGTTCTCGGGGTAGAGCAGCTCCGCTGGTGAGCGCAGCACCCGGGGCCGGCGGAGGGTAGGTCCGGCGTACCGGTCGCTCGCGGGATCGGGGCCACGGTAGAGCGCCGAGCCGGCCAGCAGCACGTGCTCGCGATGCATGGGCCACAGCGTGGCGAGGAGGCCCGGGAGCCATTCGTCGTCGGAGTCGAGCAGGCCGATCCACGGCTGACTGGCTGCCGCCACGCCCGTATTCCGCGCTCCGGCCTCGCCGAGGTTGCGCTCGTGGCGGATGACGCGTGCTCCAGCCTCGGCCGCAGCCTGACCGGTCGCGTCGGTCGAGCAGTCGTCTATCACGATCACCTCGGCCGGTGGCCGCGGGCGCTGTCCGAGCGCGCTTCTCACCGCTCGATGAGTCATCTCCGGCCGGTTGTAGGCCGGGATGATGACCGTAACAGGCAATGGCGCCGGGTCCGGCAAAGCCCGAAAGTCCTCCCGTGGCGTGGATGTTGGCCTCATCTCGCTGGATTGTCGCTGATTCCGGCAAAGGGACACTCGTGCGTCAGAGCCCAAAAAACCTCCGTCTGCGCTGGCGACGCAAGAACAGCGTCACGGCCCGGCGTGGCGCTCACCACGGATCAAGACGGCTGGCCGTTGCGCGTCTGCCGTGCACGCCGGCCGTCAGCCGTCGAGGGCTCTGCGAACCGCCTGCTGCAAGGCGGTCGCCTTCGCCGGCCGCGACATCGCGAGCGGAGGGACGCCCGCGACCGCAGCCTTCAGCCCGTTGACGTCCCACACCGGGATCACCAGATGTACCTCCGCGAACGCCCTCGTGAGCCCGACCTGATGGTCGTCGACGTGCTCGTCGTAGCGCCGCTGGCGCGGCACGACGACGGGCGTGTGACCGAGCCGGCGGGCGAGCAGGATGGAGCCAACGCCCGCGTGACTCACCACCGCTTGGGCTGCACGCATGCGGTCAAGGATGTCCGGAAACGGCAGGAATGGCACGGCTTCCCGCGCTCCCTCTGGAGCAGGGGAATTCCCGTGCTGCACGATCAGGTCGGCAGGCTCGAGGCTGGCGAGCGCCTCGATCAGCCGCGGAAACGGCTGCTGGTGAGTTCCGACGGTGACGAAGATCACAGAAGGTTTCCGAAGTGGGCCGCCCGCGAGTGGCCGCGTAATGCCTGAGGCCACTGCACGAAGAACGCGTCGGAGAGCGGATAGACCACCCGACCGCTGAGAGAGAGACCCCTGGTACGCGTAAGGCTCTCTACGTACACCAGCCGGCACCGGTGGAGCCGGCCGACCAGGAAGAAGGGGATGGCCAGCGCCGCCCCGGTGGACAGAATCACGTCGGGTCGCCGGCGCCTTACCAGGCGCCACGCAACAGGGAGGTTGCGTAGCAGTTTGACGAGGCTGCGGTTCGTCGGTCCGTGAGCGAACTCGACATCCTGCCCCGCGAGCAGGCTCTCGCTGTCGGGCGCGCGCAGCGTCACCCAGGTGGTATTCATGTGCGACCAGCTGGGCTCGAGCGAGAGCATTTGGAGAAGATGGCCGCCGGGCGAGCAGACGAGCAGCGCGGTGCGCGTCATGGCGCGATGAAGGCGCGGTGCCAGCAGGAGAGCTCGAGCAGGCAGTAGAGGATCCGCTTGTGATCGGCCTGCCCACTGCGGTGCTCGGCGACCAGCCGCCTGACCTCCGTCGCGTCTACCAGCTCCGCAAGTCCCGCGCCCTGAGCGTAAGCACGCTCGATCTCGGCGCCCAGCGACCGCCTCAGCCAGGCGTCGTAGGGCGTTGCGAACGGGTGCTTGCGACGCGACAGCGCTCCCGCCGGGACGAAGCCGCCCATCGCCCGACGATAGATCCACTTGCGGTGCAAGTTGTGAACGCGCAGATTTCCGGGAATGCGCTCGACGAATCGCATCAGGTCGACGTCCAGGAATGGGACCCGCTGCTCGAGACCGAAGGCCATCGACATCTTGTCGCCGTAGATCAGCAGCCCGTCAGGGAGGAACAGGTGGGTGTCGAGGTACAGGACCTGCTCGAGCACTGATCCTCCCGCGACCTCGGCCGTGACCGCACGGGCGAGCGCCCGCCGTTCCTGCGCCCCCTCCGCGGAGAGCTCTCCAAGCAGCCGCCTACGTGTCTCGGGTCCCGTGATGTCGAAAATGCGCAGCATGCGATCGATGCCCGGGGCGCCTCCAACCAGCCCGGCGGCGCGCTTGGCGCGCTCGTTGCGCGGAAGCGCGCCGGCCAGGGCGCGCAGCGGCGCGCCCAAGGCGCCGGGCAGCGCGTCGACGATCCCGAGCGCGGCCGCCGCCTGGTGGCGCTGATAACCCCCCAGCGGCTCGTCGGCCCCTTGTCCGGAGAGCACGACCTTCACTTCGCGGGCGGTGAAGCGGCTGAGCTGCATGAGCGCCGGGGCCGAAGGAGTCCCGCATGGCTCCTCCAGATGCCGCACGCACTCGTCTAGCTCGCCGGAGAAGTCGGTGTCGTCCATCGCGGTGGCGTGGTGTCGGCTCCCGAGCTGGCGGGCGCTGCCGGCGGCGGCCGAACGCTCGTCGATCACGTCGCCGTGGCCCGGAAAGCCGATCGTGAACGTGTCGACCGAGTCGTCGCCCGCGGCAACCATGGCCGCCACGATCGCCGTGGAGTCCAGGCCGCCGCTGAGGAAGCCACCGTAGCCCACGTCAGACATCATCTGCCGCTCCACGGCACGCTGCAGCTCGACGCGAAGGCCAGTCGCTAGCTCCGGGACCGCAACACCTGCGAATGGCTCGTCCGGCGCCTCCCGGTAGCTGCTTATCGCCACGCCGCTCGCATCAGCGACCAGAAGGCTTGCGGGCGCGAGCTTCGACACGCCGGCGAACAGGGTGCGGGGCGACGGTACGAAGCGCCAGCTCAGATAGTGGTCGAGTGCGACCGGGTCGACGGCAGGCGTCACCCAGCCACCCGCAATGAGCGCGCCAACCTCGGAGGCGAGCGCTAGCCGGCACCCGTCGCTGCACCAGTAGAGCGGCTTGACACCAAAGGGGTCGCGAGCGGCGACGAGGCAGCGACGGCGTCCGTCCCACAACACAAAGGCGAACATCCCGTTCAGGCGGCGCGCGATCGCCGCGCCGTATTCCTCATAGCCGTGGAGGATCACCTCCGAATCCGAGCGGGAGGCGAAGCGATGGCCGCACTGCTCGAGCTCGCAGCGCAGCGCTTCATGGTTGTAGATCTCTCCGTTGACCACTACGGCGCACTCTCGGTCCTCTGAGAACAGTGGCTGGTCGCCCGACTCCAGGTCGATGATGGCCAGGCGCCGGTGTATCAGCGTCACCTCACCCAAGCGGGCGATGCCCTCGCCGTCGGGGCCGCGGTGGCGCAGCGCCTCGGACATCGCCTCCGCCGCTCCATCTCGCGCCGCCTCCGCGTCGAGAAGGGCCGCTATCCCGCACATACAGCGCGCATTCCGCGGCTATCTTGACAGCCTCGCCCGCTGACCGCTGCGCCGCCCGAGCGCTTCCACGGCAAACGGTTAGCCTCCGCGCGCCCAGTGCAGATCCTCTTCCTCACGACCCTCCATCCCGGAGCGCGACGCACGGGAAGCGAGATCACGTCGGCCACCTTCGTCGAGGGCCTCCGCTCCTTGGGCCATGTCGTGCGCGTCGTGGCCTATCGCCGGGCCGGAAGCGATCCGCCCGTAGCGACCAACGACATCATTGTCTCCGACCGTCACATCGAGACCCGCGCGGCCGGGGCTCGCCCCGCCCTGTGGATGGCTCGGGCGCTGCTGGGTCGCCGTGCCTACTCGGCGGCCAAGTACGTCTCGACGACCTACCGCCGGACTGTCGAGGCCGAGCTGCGCCACCGCCCCCCCGCGCTTGTCGTGGTGGACCACGCTCAGCTTGGCTGGCTCGTACCGGCCGTCGGCTGGAGAGCGCCGCACGTGTATCTCGCCCACAACGTCGAGCACCGCCTCTACGCGCAACTCGCGGCCGGCGGCGGCCGCCGCCGCTGGGCCAACGCGCGCGAGGCATCGGTGATCCGCGGCACGGAGGCGGCTCTCTGTCGCTCGGCGCGCGAGGTATGGACTCTCACGGCCGAGGATGCCGACGCGCTACGCGCGCTCGCCCCCGGAGCCAGCATGCGCGCCTTCGACCTCCCAGCGAGCCACGCGCCCGCGCCGCCCGTGACCTGCACGCGCGACATCGCCCTACTCGGCACCTGGAGCTGGGACGCGAACGCCGCCGGGCTACGATGGCTCGTCGACCGGGTCTCTCCTTTCCTGCCGGCAGGCCTTAGCGTCGACGTCGGGGGGGCCGGAGCCGACGAGATCGTCGCGGGCGCGGAGCCGATCAGAGCGTGCGGGCGGGTACCCGACGCGATGGAGTTCCTGCAGAGCGCGTGCGTGGTCGCGGTGCCCGCGGTCGCAGGCGCGGGCGTGCAGGTCAAGACGCTCGACGCGATCGCCTCCGGGCGAGCGGTCGTCGCCACGCCGACGGCGCTGCGCGGGATCGCCGACCAGCCTCCCACGGTGCGCATCGAGCAGGACGCGCAGCGCTTCGCCGCCGCGCTGGGCGACGCGGCGAGCGTTGGTCCCGACGCGGCCGTCTCACGTGCCGCGCACGAGTGGGTGCGCGCGCGTCGCCGGCGCTTCGATGAGCAACTCGCGGACGTGCTCGGATGACCCGGCCGGAGGCCTGCCTTTACCTGGTCAGCCGTTACCCGGGTGTGACCCATACCTTCATCGTCGGCGAGGTGCGCGCCCTGAGAGCCGCCGACGTGCGCGTCGAGACCGCGTCGATCCGGCGCGTCGGCCGAAGCGAGCTGCTGTCCGAGGTTGACCAGACCGAGGCCGGTCGCACCTACGCGATCCTGCCCACGAACGTCGCCCGGCTGGCGCGCAGCCACGGTCGCGCTCTGGCGCGATCACCGGGCGCTTATCTAAGAACCCTTGTACGCGCGCTACGCCTCTCGCCCGCCGGCGGTAGGCCGCGCCTGTGGCAGGCGTTCTACTTCGTCGAGTCGATACTCCTTTGGGACTGGCTGCGCAGTCAGAAGATCCGCCACATCCACGTGCACCACGCCAACGTCGGCGCCGATGTGGCCCTCTTGACGTGCGCCTACGTCAACGCCAGCGGAGCGTCGCCACCCTGGACGTGGAGCATGACGATCCACGGGCCGACGGAACTGATCGATGTCGACAGTCACAAGCTGGCGCAGAAGGTGGCCGACGCGGCGGCCGTCGTCTGTATCAGCGACTACGCACGCAGCCAGATCCTGGCCTTCGCGAGACCCGAAGACCTGGCCAAGCTCCGCACGATCCGGTGCGGCATCGATATCGACACATTCCGACGAACGGGACCGCACGCGGCACGCGCCGGGCGCGATCGCGGTGCTGAGATCCTCTGCGTAGCGGCGCTATCGCGCCGCAAGGGCCATCGCGTGCTTTTGCAGGCGTTCGCGGAGGCCCGGCGCAAGCAACCCGACGCGCGGTTGACGCTGGTGGGAGACGGTCCGGAGCGCGCGGCGCTCGAGCTACAGGCAGCCGAACTGCAACTCGGCGATGGAGTGATCTTCACCGGCGCCCTCGGCCATGATCGGCTGGCGGCGCTGTACGAGCGCGCGGACATATTTTGCCTTCCTAGCTTTGCCGAGGGGGTGCCCATCGTGCTCATGGAGGCGATGGCGATGGAGCTGCCTGTGGTCACCTCAAACGTGATGGGCATCCCGGAGCTCGTGGAACACGGGCGCTCAGGACTCGTCGTGCCGCCGGCTCGGCCTGACCTCCTCGCGCGGGCGCTGCTGTCCCTGCTGGGGGATCCAGCGCTGCGAGAGGCCATGGGCGCTGCCGGCCGCGCGCGCGTCGCCCGTGACTACGAGATTCGTGACGCGGTCGCGGCTCTGCACGCGCAGCTCAAGCCGCTGCTGGGCAAGTGACAGTTGGGTCCATCATCGCTCTCTAGGCTAACGGCCATGAGCCAAACCGCCGCACGTTGGCATGATGACCGGGCGCGCTACGGACCTCACGCGTGGTGGCGGGAGCAGTCAATCTGGTCGGTCGCCGTCCTGCGACTCGGACAGTGGACCGATGAGCGACCGGGGGGTGCCGGACGGCTAGCACTCGCGCGCCTGTACTGGCCGCTGTACCGGATCGTCGAAACGCTCACGGGCATCGGGGTGACCAAGGCCGTCGAGGTGGGCGGCGGGCTGCGCATCTACCACTTTGGCGGCATCTTCATCGCCGACGGAGTGCGTATCGGCGCACGCTGCACGCTGCGTCAGGGCGTCACTCTCGGCGAGCGGACCGAGGGGGGTCCGCTACCCGTGCTCGGCGACGACGTGGAGCTCGGCGCCTACGCACAGATCCTCGGCGGCGTGCGCGTCGGCGATGGCGCTCGCGTAGGCGCCCTCAGCTTGGTCCTCGACGATGTCGCGCCCGGCTCTACCGTCGTGGGCATACCGGCGCGACCGGTACGCGCCTAGGCGGGTAGATCGCGCAGCACCGAGCCGAGCAGGACCGGCCCCGCCGCCCACAGCGCGAGATCCTCGGCCAGCCCGTCGCCCTCGCTGATCCTGCTCTGCGTCCGCTGCACCCACTCGTGCCCGAGCACACCGGCGAGCACCGGCGCGCCGACGATCTCGTCGGCCAGCCACGCGCGCAGATCATCGCGGTCCGCGATTTCAGCGGTCAGCAGCGTCGGATAGCGAGGATCAGGGTTACCCGGGCGGCGGACTCCGACACGACGCAGAGCCGCGCGCACCGCTCGCCCCCTCGGAGCACTCGGCGCCGGTGCTCGCGGCGGTGACAACTCCGGCACCCGGTCCTCTATGAAGCGGCGGTGAAAGCCACTCGCGAGGCGATCCTCGACCGAAGTCGAAAGGAGTGCTCGCGCCACCTCGGGAGTGCCGAACGCCGACACGAACGCCCAGCTCGTACGCGGCTGCATCGCGCGCCCCCAACGACGGAATCGCTGCTCACCGTAGACCACGTCGAGGCAGCTCCAGCCGGAGTGGCCCGCAGTCTCCGCCTCACCAACCCACACCGATGCGCGCTCGCGCAGCACAGCGACCACCTGCTCGTCCGCGCCCGCAAGGCGTCCGCTGACGACCTGCGCGAGAAAGGCGGCCAGTTTCGCGGCCGTCGGCTCCTCGTGGCGAGCCTGGGCATCGAGCGCGAGGTAGAAGCAGCGCCCTATCTCTCCGCCGCCTCCGGTCAGTAGGCCCGACATGCCGCGCGGCCAGCGTTGTTCCGCGAGCGCGATGTGGGTCGTTCCCTCGGTCCAGCGGACGTCCACCGGCGCGCGAGCGACAACCTCCGACGCGCCGTAGAAGTCGGTCGGCACCACTTGGTGCTCGAGTTCGAGCCGTCCTGCCACAAGGCGGGCGCCCTGTGCGTCGTCAGAGGCCTCTTCGCCCCAGGTGAACCCGCGAACCGGCCGACCGAGCTCGCTCAGCGCGAGTGCGACCACGCGGCTGTCGAGCCCGGCGGTCAGCCCCAAGAAGGCGTTTTCAAGCCCCTCGAGGCGCCGGTCCAGGTGAGTCAGCAACGCGGCTTCGCCGTGGCTCTGAGCCTCATGAGGGTCCATGAGCGCCCAGCGGTCGGCCGGCGGCCAGTACGTCCGCGACGCCGCACCGCCGGCCGTCAGCTCGATCCGCATGGCGGCGGCCACGGGCTCGACGCCGGCGACACTGGTGCGCCGCCCCCCGACGAATTGGAACGCGAGCAGCTCAACAATCGCCTCGGTGTCGATCGAGGCGTGGCCACGAGCGAGTAGCGCGGCGACCACGGCGTGCGTGCTGAACGCCTCGACCCCATCCGCCTGAGCGCGGTAGAGAGAGACCGGCCCCGTAGTGCCGGTCACAAGCACGGTCGAGCTCTCGCTCACCGCCACGGCGACGACGAGGCCATCGAGGTCGCGCAGGCGCCGGTCGGCGGCGTTTCGAAGGGTCTCCGCATCGCACAGGCTCGCGGGCACCTGCCCGAAAGACATCGTCGCGGAGAAGTCCAACGGTAACCCGTCAAACCGCACGCCGCCCGTCAGCGACCGCGTCGCCGGATCGAAACGTGCCGACAGCCGGGTGCACCCGAAAGGAGCGAGGTAACGCCGCACGAGCTCAGCGCGACGCATGAGGTCGGACTCGAGCTGCGGGTCGCTCACCTGCGCGGCGAAAAGGCTGCACGCGAGCGGCACAGCGCGACTCTACCTCAACCCCGTGCGCCGCTAGGGTCGCAACAATGCCCGGCCTGCGATCTCTTGCCCGTCGTGTTCGCGGCGGATGGCGAGCCCTCCGGTTCCGCCTCTGGGTCACGCGCCTTCGATTCGAGCTCGCGCGGCGCGGCGCGCGCTTGGCGCTTGACGCTCCCCATGGCGCCGAGCTCGAGCGGCTCCCGATTGTGCGCGTCCACCCCGCCGGCGCTGGAGCGGGCACGCTGACCCTGCGCATCGGCCACGGGGTGCGCTTCGGGCGCAACGTCGCCCTAGAGCTGTGGGCGCACGGTACGAACCGGCTTGAGCTGGGCGATTACGCTCACGTCTACGACGGCGCACGCCTCGGCCTCTACTCGGGGTCAATTTCGCTCGGGCATCACTCGAGCATTCGCTACAACGCGATCCTGAAGTCAGCGGGAGAGCTCCGCGTGGGAAACGAGGTGTTCGTAAGCCACGGAAGCGTGGTGCACTGTGACGCGCGGGTCGCGCTGGGCGACCGCAGCGGCCTAGCCGAAGGGGTGACGATCGTCGACTCTGACCACCCGCTCGACGGAACCGACGAGCACTTCTATCACCGACCACTCCTCGTCGATCCCGTGGTCCTCGAGGAGAACGTCTTCGTTGCCTCTCGTGCGGTGATAACACGTGGCGTCCACGTGGGGCGCAACGCTGCCGTGGGCGCCGGCGCGGTGGTGAGGCGCGGCGACTATCCGTCGGGTTGGCTGGTCGCTGGCGTCCCTGCTACCGCCGTTAAACCACTCGTGAGCGAGAGCCCGCCCCCCGCTCGATGAGCTCTCGGTAGAGCGCCTCGTGCGCCTCGCCACAGCGCTCGGAGCTGAAGCGCAGAGACGACTTGCGGCACGCCTCGGCTGTGCTCGGATCCTCCGCGAGCTCCAGCGTCTCGAGCAGGGCGCGGGCGACCACCTCAGGCTCGCCGCCGTCAAACAGCCGGCCGATCTGGGGTCGCTCGACGATCTCGCGCGGGCCCCCGTCGTTTGCGGCTACGACCGGCGTGCCGCACGCCAGTGATTCGACCAGCACGATGCCGAACGCCTCGTTGTAGGAGGCGAGAGCAGAGACCCAGGCGCGCCGGTAAAGGGGAGCGAGGTCAGCGGGCCGCTCGACGGGTGCGAACAGCTCGACGCCGGGATGGCGGCTCAGCTCCTCGGCGGCGAGCTGATCGGCGGGACGCAGCAGGAGCAGCCGGGCGCGTGGGCGCTCGCGCCGCACGAGCGCAAAGGCCTTGACCACCAGTGATACCCGCTTTCGGACGTCCTCCCACGGTGCGGCGCACAGGATCGTGGGGTGCTCCGCCTTGAGTGCCCCGGGCGTAAATAGGTGGCAGTTGGTCGGTGGATAGATGACGCGGGGCTGGGCGACCCCGAGCCACCGGCGCAACCCCGCGGCCGTGGCCTCGCTGAGCGCGACCACGGTCGCGGCGCCCTCCACCGCCTCCGCTAGCAGCCGCAGTCGCATGCGGCGCGACGCGATCACGTTCCGTTGAGGTATGCCCATGTACGAGAAGATCGCCGGCCGACCCGTCGCCCGCGACCACCGCGCGGCGGCGGCGGCGTCGGTCGGATAGAACGCATGCGCGAGATCGTCTGTTCCGCGCCGCAGCGAGAGGTAGGTGAGCGGCGTGTGTGTCAGGTAGTGCTCGATTCGGCGACGCTGGAGATAGCCGTCAAGCAGCCGGGGAACGCGCAGTACTTCTAGACCGTCCTCCACCGTCCGGCTGGGTCGAGCGTGCGGGTGGCCGGTGATGAGCCGTACGCGATGGCCACTATCGAGCAGGTGGTCGGCGAGCTCACGGATCAGGCGCTCCGAGCCACGCCGCACCTCCGGCCAGAAGCAGGGATTGAGCAGGGCGACGCGAAACGTCCGGCGGTCGGGGGGGAAACCGCTCACAGGAACGGTGTGCGGTAGCGCACGCTTCCCCGCACGAGCGCGATGAGCTCAGCGAGGTCGATGAGCACGCGCGAGGGAAGCTCCACGAGCCTGCGCAGCCATCGTCTCGGCGACCATCCGGCGAAAGGCATGAGCGCGCCCACGTAAGGGGCAAACGCCAGGAGTGCGAGCCGGCGCCGGAGCGTTACCGCGGCGAGGGCACCTCCTAATGCCCATGCGTGGCTCGATCGCCAGAACAGCCCGAGCGGCATCTGCCGCCGCAGTTGGGGATGCCGCCGCACGACGTACGGCAGATGCTGCCACTTCCAAGCCACTCGGATCATGCCCAGGATCGAGTAGGCCTCGACCGCGTGGTTTACGACTGCGCGCGGCGCCCCGACGTAGGGCACGCCGAGCGCTCGGGCGCGCAACGCGAGGTCGGTGTCCTCACCGGCCGCGGCGGGCAGCGTCTCGTCGAGCCCGCCTACGCTTTCGAGCACGGCCCGCGGGGGTAGAGAATGTTGCAAGTCTGCGCGAAGGCGCCCGGCGGATCGACGCGGATGGTGCGGGCACGCGGCGTGAACGGGATGACATCAGCTTCGTAGGGGTCAGGGCGCGTCGCGCCCTGCACGATGGCATGCGGATACTCCTCCGCGGCGGCCAGGAGGCGCTCGAGCCACTCGGGCTCGGGACGGCAGTCATCGTCCGTGAACGCCACGAGGGGCGCGCGAGCCGCGCGCCATCCGGTGTTTCGCTGGCGTGCAGGTGAGCCGGAGCCAGGCGCGAGCCGGATGCGCCGCAGCCTCCCTTTGTCGGCGAACCCATGCTCAGACAGCGCGCGCTCGGCCTGATTGTCGCCATCGTCGTGGATCACGATGGCCTCCCATCTGTCGGGCGCCAGACTCTGTTCCTCGAGCGCGTTTAGCAGCCACCGCAGTCGCAGCGGACGCAAGTGCGACGGGACAACGACGCTGATCTCTGGAGGCCCCAGTGCGTCCGCATGCCGGATGCCGCCGAGCGGCGGCTGAGGGCGACGGGACGGCATTCTTGCGCATCATAGGTCTGGGCCTCTTTGCCACGCAGCGCGACCGGATACCGTTGCCAGCCGATGCGACTTGGACGGGGAATCGCGGGTCGGACCGCAGAGCACGTACGCTGGTCGCGGCCCGGCCGCCGCTGGCGCCGCGCGCGCTATGAGCGGCTTCAGCGCCGCCTAGCCGGTCCACGCATCCTGCGCGCGTTCGCTGCCGCTAGGGCTCGCGATCGGTTTGCGTCCTGGCGGCTCACGGCGACACGCCCTCGCGTGGGTCGGAGCGCTCGTCGCGGCCGCCGCGCTCACGGTGTCGCCGTGGACCCTGCGCAATGCGGTCACCATGCACCAGTTCATCCCAGTCAGCACGCAAGCCGGCTTCACGCTCGCGGGCACGTACAACGCCACGACCGACCACGGGCGTTGGCCCCCGCCGACCGCTTTCCCGCGGCTTGGATCGAGTGGTGGCACGACCCCACGATGGGCAGCGTCTCGAGAAGTACCAACGGCCAAGAGGCGGTGATCGAGAAGGGGTTGCGGTCGAAAGCGACGACGTATGCCGCCGATCATCCGGCGTACGTGGTCAGGGTCGCCTGGTGGACCACGCGCCGGTTGCTCGATCTGGCAGGCAGCAGCTATGTCCGGTTCGACTTCGCGGGTTCGGCGCTGCCGGTGTCGCTCGCATGGCTCGAGCTAATCAGCTTCTGGATCATCGGCGGCCTAGCGCTAGCCGGCGCGTTTACGCGACGAGCACGACGCGCGCCCCTGTGGCTGTGGCTCGTCGTGCCGTCCATGGCGGTGAGCGTGGTGATCGTGGCGTATATCCGGTTCCGGGCGCCGCTCGACCCGTTCTTCTTGATGCTGTCGGCGCTCGTGCTCGTCGCGGGCGCGGACCGCATCGCAGCGCGCCGCCGGAAGTCGCCGGTAGGCGGAAGTGCACAGCCTGCCTAGACTACGAGGGTCTGCGCGCGCGCGCTGCCGAGCACGAGGGCGCCGGCGCCTACGGTGTCGGAGGCAACCAACGCCAAGAAGACCAGCGGCGTTCGTCGGCGCCCCCACAGCCGCGCGTAGCCGTAGGTGAACCGAGCGTAGGGCACGACGGCGGCAAGCGCCAGGGTGCGGCCTGAGCGAGCAGCGACGACGACGCCCGCTATAGCCAGGTCGTACTTAGCCGTCCGGTGCGCGACGAACCAGCGACTCACGAGATGATCGCGCAGCTCGGGGACGAGGGCCACCAGCGGCGGAAAGTAACGCAGGCGCCACCGCTCACGCACCAGGTCTCGCCACGTGCCCGGGAAGACGGCATGGTGCACCACAGCGTCGGCGGCGAAGACGATGCGCGCCCCGGCCCGGTGCGCACGCCAGCCAAAGAGCGAGTCCTCACCGAACGGCCGCTCCGAGCGACCGCCCAGCCATTGCTCGAAGCCACCAACCCGCTCGAAGACGTCCCTGCGCACGAACACGTTCGCGCTTTCATACAGGCCAGTCAGCCGCCGTACGTCGAGCGTCCGCTCGAAGGGCGCCTGGAGCCGGCGCGCCGGCTCCACGCGACCCTGCACGAGGTCGGCGGACTGAAGCGCTCGCATGCCTGCCCGCAGCCAGCCGGGAGCGGGCTCACAGTCGGCGTCGGTGAAGGCTAGCAAGGGTCCCGTGCTCTCCCGCGCCCCGGTGTTCCGTGCCGCCGCCGCGCCCGCGCCAGTCGAGGCGATCACCCTCGGCGCGAGTCGCGCAGCACCCGCGACCGCCGCCGTGCCATCGGTGGAGCCGTCGTTGACGACGATCACCTCGAAGGGTTCGTCCACGTCCTGGGCTGCGAGCGCGGCGAGGGTCGCGCCGAGCGTCGCGGCGGCGTTACGCGCGGGCACGATCACGCTTAACGCCGCCACGAGACCCCGCAGGATCTGCTCAGCGAGACTTTCGGGCGGTGAGCCCGACGTGGGGCACCGACCAGCCGGCGGTCGCCTTCATCTTGAACGTGCCGCGCTGCTCGACGTGGTCGAAACCAGCCACGTGAAGCATCCGCTTCCAGGTTCGGATGCTCGGCAGCCAGAACACGACCGCCTTGTCGCGATCAGCACGGAACCGGCTTACAGCCCAGGGGATAAGGCTCGAGAATCGGTCGTACTCTTCGGCGGAGAGGAAAACGCCGCGGCAAAGATTGGCGATGCGCTCGAGGGCGAGGAGCTGATCCCGTAGGTGGATCAGCACCGAACCGCAGAAGACGAGGTCGAAGGTGCCAAGCTCCGGGCGTCGCTTGGTAGATGGACCGGTTCACGCGCTCGACCTTCGATCCGAGGATCTCGTGGGCCAGGCGGAAACCTTCGCCGCGCGGTTGCGTGGGAAACGTCGTCGGTCGCCGCCGCGGCGGATAGTCGAGGTCCCGCTCGTCGTCGATGTCAAGGGCGACCACCTCGGCTCCTCGTCGCTCCATCTCGAAGGCCCAGAAGCCGTCCCACGTGCCTACGTCGAGTGCGCGCATCCCGTCCATCCGGGCAGGAAGGCCGTAGTGATTCATCTGGTGGCGAAGGTCGAACATCCCCGGCGTCACGTAGCCGGGAGCAAGCTCGACGGTGTGATACCAGCCGATCTCCTTGGCGCGTACGAGCGAATCCATTCTGTAAGCCTATTTGCTGGCTCGGTCTTTGCGCACCCGAAACGGCCAGCCACGGCGGGAAGGAGGCTATCCCTGCGTCGCTCCACCCGCCCACCGAGCGAGGCGGCCCCGCCGAGCCGGCACGTGCTTAAAGCGACGCTGTTCTCGCGCGACGAAGTCGGACAGGTAGGAATCGACCTCTTCCGCCGAGAACAGCAGCCTCTCCCGAAACTCGAAGCTCTCTTCCCACCACAACCGGTTGACGCGATCCTCGGGGCTCAGGAGGTTCAGGAAGTCAGGCGAAAAGTGGTTGCTCTGGCGACCGTTGACCACATGCGTCTTGAACACGAAGTCCAAACGGTCATCCTCGATGTCGATGAACCAGTGATGGTGTCCCCATCCCACCCAAGGGCCCTGGATCCATAGCGTCTGCTCGTCGAGCCGCGAAGGAACCTCTATGTAGCCTGCTCTGGCGATCCGGTTGAGCTCGCTGCAGACCCAGATCGGGTCGCGAACGTCCTCGAGCGTGTGTGAGCAGACGGCAAAGTCGAACTGGTGGTCGTGAAACGGCCAGGGCTCACGCCCGCAGATGTCGCGCTGGACCCACGTCCGCTCGGTGAAACGCTCCGCCCCAGCGCCGTCGCGGCCGTGTTGACCCCGCGTCGCGTAGGGCATGACATCAAGGACCCAGTCGGCGCGAACGAGCGGCTTCATCCATCCACCGACGTCCAGAACGGACTGCGAGTCATTTACCCGGTTGGCCAGTTCGGCAAGGCTCGACTCGAGCACGAGCGAGGACTCTAGCCGCTAATGGCGGCCCACGCGTGAAAGCACGACTTCGAGCCGCGCCGTTGCTCAGATCGCCCCGACCGATGCCGGGCGGGGGCGGCCGCGCACGTAACCGAGCACCTCGCGCAGCAGGGGTCGCTCGAGGACGAGGGTCGCCGCCACGGTCACCAGAACGTAGAGCGCCAGCTGACCCAGGGCCACGCCGACACCGCCCCGCCGGTCAGCCAGGCGCGTCAGCAACACCACGCCGGCCGCGGGCACGCTCGGCGCGAGCGACCGGGCGGCATGGCGAAGCATGCGGAACTCGGGGAAGGTTCTCGTGAGATAGTGGTTACGCGCGACGAGGGAGACGAGCGCCATCACTCCCATCCCCGCGGAGTATCCGGGAAGCCCCATTGTCAGGAGGAGCGGGCACGGCACGAGCAGGAAGGCGAGGAGCGTGACCGGCCCGACGACGGCCATGGGCCGCGTGTCACCGCGCGCGCGGAAGAACGCCGTCCAGTTGAAGCCGATGTGGTTGATCGCCGCGACGAGGCCGAACACCTGAATCAGACCCACAGCGGGCTCCCAGCGCTGACCCAGGGCGTACTGCACGAGGTCTGGCGCAAACAGGGCGAGACCGACACCGAACGGGATGCCCCACATGAGCGCCAGCCGATTGCTCTTCACGAAGGCCTCCGCGAGCAGGTCGAGACGGTCCTTGACCCGGCAAATCGCCGGATAGAGCGTCCAGGTGACGAGCTGGTCGACGCGATCGGTGTAGGCGACGATTGTCCCGGCAAGGTTCATGGCCCCGAGGCCCGCAAGGCCCACCTTCGTCTGACCGAGCAGGAAGGAGATCTGAGGGATCAGCAGTCCGCTGCCGTTGGCGACCAAGAGCGGCCACGAGAACGCGAAGTAGCCGCGCATGATCCGCGCGTCGTAGCGCAGGGCGAGACGGTAGGGGGAGAAGACGACCGCCACGACCGCTGCAGCGAGGACGCCAGACGCAAACCCAATCACGAGGCTCCAGTAGCCGAAGCCGCTCGCGGCCAGGCCCACGGTGACAACGAACCCCACCACCGGGTCGGCGGCATCCAGCACCCGCCCCAAATCGATCGGCGTGGTCTCAGTCATGGCTTCTGCGTAGGGTGACGCAGCCATGTGCGGGATCGCGGGCTGTGTACTGCAGAGGGGCGCCGAGCCCGACAGGGACGCGCTCGCGCGGATGGCGGGGGCACTGCGCCACCGCGGCCCCGACGACCACGGCATCGAAACGCTCGGCTCGGTCGGACTCGTCCATACGCGCCTGGCCATCGTCGATCCGTCGCCGGCCGGCCATCAGCCGATGATGCACCCCACAGGAAGGTGGTGGATCTCCTATAATGGCGAGGTCTTCAACCACTTAGAGTTGCGCGCCGATCTCGGGGATCACGCATGGCGTGGGGGCAGCGACACCGAGACGGTGCTGCACGCCCTTGAGGCGTGGGGCGACGGGGCGGTAGCGCGCTGCAACGGCCTCTTCGCCTTCGCCGCGCTCGATTGTGACCGTCGGCGCCTGCTTCTCGTGCGCGACCGCTTCGGCGTCAAGCCGCTCTACGTGGCGCGTCACGCGGGCGGACTCTGGTTTGCCAGCGAGATGAAGGCGCTCCTGGCGGCCGGGGTCCCCGCGGCGCCTGCCGTCGAGGTCGCCAAGCACGCGGTGGCGTTCAGCTGGGCTAACGGCCCGCAGACGCCGGTCGCCGCGATCACGAAGGTCATGCCGGGCACGCTGCTGACGATCGATATCGACACCGGTGGCGTCACCGAGAGGGAGTGGTATTCGCCCGTGCGAGCCGTAGACCCCGAGCTCGCTCGTTCTCTCGCGCGAACCTCCCGGCCGGCATTGCGCCAGCGCCTCGAGGAGGAGCTGCGGGCCTCCGTGCGTCGGCGGCTCATGGCCGACGTGCCGACCGGCACCATGTGCTCTGGCGGGGTCGACTCGAGCCTCGTCGCCGCCTTCGCCCGCGACGAGCATCCGCGCATCGAGGCCTTCAACGCGTCGCTCTGCGACCAGCCAGAGAACGACGAAGGCCCATGGGCCGAGCGAGTTGCCGAGGCGCTCGGCATCGACCTTCACACCGTGCGGGCCGACGCCGCCAGCTGGCGGCGAGATCTCGTGGAGACCGTCCTGCACACGGAGTATCCCCTCACCCACGAGAGCTCCGTTCCGATGTCCCAGATCGCCGCGCTCGCCCGCGATCGCGGCGTCAAGGTGCTGCTCAGCGGCGAAGGGGCCGACGAACTGCTCGGCGGCTACGAGTGGGCCAATGCCACGCTGCACCGCGCCTTCGCTCTGCGGCGTGACCCAGTTCGGCGCGCGCGTATCTGCGCCCGAAACTTGGCAAGCCGGGTCGTCCGCGGCCCTCCGGTCGATCTCCGCGGTGAGCCCGCGGTGGCCGTCACCGAATTCCAGGGCGAGCTCGCGCGTCGCGCGTGCACGGCGTACTCGCATCATCGCGGCTCGCGCCGGGCCCTCGAGGCCAGTTGCCTGGGTCTGCTCGGTACATACCTGCCGCATCTCCTCAACCGCCAGGACAAGAACACGATGCAGCGCTCGGTCGAAACGCGGGTGCCGTTTCTGGACCCGGGCGTGGTCAGCCTCGCTCTGAACCTGCCCCTCGAGGCCCGCGTGGAGCCGCGCAGGAAGGAGATCCTGCGCGAGCTCGCCGATCGTCACCTGCCGGCGGGGGTGGCGGACCGGCCGAAGATTGGATTCGGCTTCGACGTGCGCCGCTATCTCGAAGGGCATACCCGCAGCGAGTTCCTGCTCGACGGCCATCTGCGCGAGTTGTGGAACGTGCCCGCAGGGCCATGGGCTGATGGGATGTCCACGCTTGACAGCCACGGCGCTCTGCGTTTCTGGACCGGAGAGATATGGGCGCGCGGCATTCTCGCTGGCGATAGCCGTGAGACGATCGAGTCGGCGCTCTGGCGCGGAGGATAGCTGCGCGCCACTCACCCGGACCCTGTCACTGAGTGCAGCGCGGACCCAATGCCTTCGTTGTAACCGTCTTCGGTGAAGCGCGAGACGGTCTTGAACCCCGCCGCCCGCACCTTGTCGCGAAGCTCAGGATCCTCGGCCAAGCGGAGTAGTGCCGTCGCGAGGGCCTGGGGCGAATCACGGGGCTCAAAGATCACGCAGTTCTTCCCGTTCTGAAGGTACTCCGCGGACCCCCCCGTACCCGTCGCCACCACCGGCCGACCAACCGCCATCGCCTCGAGCGGCACAAGCCCCCACGGCTCCTCCCAGGTCACCGGGAACACCACGACATCGGCCTCGGCGTAGACCGCCGGCAATCGCTCGCGAGGCTCATGCTGAAACCTTACGCCGGCCTCGAGTCCCAGTTCGCGACACCGGCGGCGAAGGGAGGCGACGTACGCCTCATCACCCGATCCCTGGAGGACAACGGTCGCGCCCTCGGGCAGCATCGGCAGGGCCTCGATCAGCGTCATGACCCCCTTGCGCGCGTCGAGCCGGCCGAGATAAAGCAGGCGCCAGCCCCACGGTCGTTGCGGAGCCGGGCGGAACAGCCGGTCGTCGATCCCGGGGTGCAGGACGGCCGTGGAGCTCAATGCTCCCGCCGCCTCGATCACGCGTCGCCGCACGTGCTCGCTGTTGAACAGCCAGGTGGCGGCGGAAGAGAGGTCAGGTCGTGTCGGCAAACCGGTTAGTCGCTCGGCTAGCGCTGCGAGCCGCGGACGACCGCGGAAGGGCCTGATCCAAGCGTCGGCGCGCTGACCCCACACCATCCATTCGTCGCCCACGACGCCGATTGCGGGTATGGCTGCCCGGCGAATCCGCTCGACCAGCGAGAGCGACATGCCGCCCATGCCCCACCAGTTGACGACGTCGGGACGAAAATCTTCGACCTGCGCGTCGAGCGTCCTTGCGTTGTGGCGCTCGATCGCGATGCGCTCTCGGACCGCGCGGTGCGGGAACGCGTAGTCCTCCCAGTACAGGTATAGCTCGCGATACACGTCGTCGTCGAGCTCCGCCTCCGGTTCCAGGCCGGGCGCGCGGAAGTCGCCGGTGAGCACGCGCACACGATCGCCCGACCGCCTGAGGTGCCCGATCGCGGATCGGAACGTCAGCTCGTATCCCCCGCCCAGGTCGTGGGGCGGATACATATTCCCCACTGCCAGGATCCGCCGGCCCTCAGGCATGGATCAGCGGACGCTCCAGATCAGGTCTGCGAGCGTCGCGGTCTCGCGCTCGATGTTGCCGTGCTCAAGCACCCACTCGCGGCCACTTCGCCCCATGCGGGCGCGGTCCTCGGGTGCGAGCGAGATCAGCTCGATGAGCGCACCGGCGAGCGCCGAGGGATCGCGCGGCGGGACGAGCCGCCCCCACTCAGGCTTTACGAGCTCCGGCAGTCCGACCTCCCGCGTGGCCACCACCGGCACCTCCATGGCCATCGCCTCCTTGACCGCGACCGGCATCGAGTCGCGGTCCCCGTCGCCCGCGACGACGCAGGGCATGACGAGAACGTCGGCCTTCTGAAGGCACGCGCGGATCTCGTCGGCCGAGCGCGCACCGGCGAGCGTGACGCGGTGGTCGACGCCGGCGCGCTCGGCCCGCTTGCGCAGCTCGTCGCGCAGCGGCCCGTCGCCGACGATCTCGAGCCGGTCCGCCGGCGACTCTCGCTCGAGCAAGGCGACGGCGTCGATCAGGTCCGCGAACCCCTTTTTCTCCACCAGCCTTCCCACGGCGATGACGGCGCGGCCGCCAGGATATGGGCGCGAGCGGCGGAAGCGCTCCCCGTCGACGCCCATAACGAGCCTGTGGATACGCGAGGCGTCGCGGGCGTGCACCATCGTGCGCAGGTGGTGCACGTTGTACTCACACCCCGTGGTGACGAACGCCGCTCGCTCCATCTTCTCGCGCAGGTTGGACGGGGCGGCGAAGATTTCATACGCGTGCGCGGTGACGCTGTAGGGCAGTCCCAGCAGGGCGCCCAGGCGCATTGCGTCCAGCGCGGCGGCGGCGGCGAAGTGCACGTGCACGTGCTCGGTGCCCGAGGCATGCAGACGCTGCGCTCTTGGGGCTAGCGCGCGCAGCGGCCGAGCCGTCTCCTGCGTCCGCCACCGCCGCCGCGAGGCTAGGTCGCGCAGGCAGGCCAGGGGATGGTGCGCTACGAGCCAGGTGACCGCGGCTAGCTTGCGGCACAGACGCTCCTCGTCGGCGAACCGCACGGGTACTCCGCTTACGACCTCCCAGTTCGGGCGCTCACTGCGCGTGATCGCCTCCACGCTTACTTGGTGGCCGAGCTGCACGAGCTGCGAGATCTCGCCCGCAACGAAGGTTTCCGAGAGGGGCAAGAACCGATCGGTCATGACGGCGATGCGCAACGATCGGTCGGGCCGTGGCCTACCTGCGGCTACCGGTGGGCGAGAGCGGAGCGCCATGTACTTGCCAGCCAGCCGCGCCACACGCGCGGGGCTGAGCCGTTGGCGCCACGGCTTGCCCTCGACGATGTCACGCCACCACTCGCGCTGGAGCGCCCCGAAACCGTAGTCGGGCAGCGAGAGGAACATCGCGAGCCCCTCCCATTCGCCGTAGCTGCGGCGCGCTTGCTCGAGCACGGGATCGTGAAAATGGTCATGGTCGACCACCACGGCGGGATCGACGATGGTGCTCCACCCCCGTCTCAGCCAATGGAGCGCCCACTCCTTATCCTCCGTCGACGGCATGTCCACCCGGAAGGGGCGCTCGCGCCACAGCTCGGCGCGGAAGCCGCCGGCGCTGTTGGAGTAACCCCAAAGCGGATAGCGGCGCTGGTGCTCGAGGTCTTGGCGCTCGGGTCCGTCGAGCAGCGCTCCGTCGGGCGCGCGGTCATAGCCGGTCACGCAGGCGACAGCCTCGTCGTCAAAGTGGCCGACGAGCCGCTCCAGCCACCCGGGGTTCACGGGAAAGGCGTGAGCCGAGAGGGCGACCAGGATGTCGCCCGTCGCCTCGACACAGCCCCGGTTCAGCGCCGCGCCGAAGCTGAAGCTCCACGCGGGGATTTCGACGACCTGCGCTCCAGCCCCGCGCGCGATCGCCGGCGTGCCGTCCTGCGAGCCCGAGTCGACAACGATCACCTCGTCGGGAGGCGACGCCTGCGCCGCGAGCAGAGCAAGGGTCCGGCCGATGCCCGCCGCCTCGTCCTTGGCCCGGATGACGACGCTGACCGTGCGGGCGCTCAGGGCGTGCCCCGCGACGCCGGCTCTCGGCGTGCGGCCTCGTTGGGGAGCGCGCGCCCAAGTTCGAAAGCCCAGCTCGAGACGGGGTCGAGCGCGGCCCTCAGGGCGTCGTCGTGCTCGCCACGCAGCGCCGCCCGCGCCGCCGTCACGAGCCGGCGCGCCGACCACCACGCCAGTCCGAGCCGCGAGCCCTCCCGGTCGGCCACCGATCCGGGGTGCGCGCGCGCAAGCCATGTGGCGCCCGAGCCGTGGCGCGCGCGTTGGCGCACAAGCGCCCTGAGCGTCGTGCGGTTGGCGTGCACCACGCTGGCGCCTGGGCGTTGCTCGAACCGCCAGCCCGCTTGCCGCAGGCGGAAGCACAGGTCGCCGTCGCCGCCCGAGCGCACGTCGCCGCGAAACCCGCCGGCCTGGATAAATGCGCTGCGGCGCACAGCACAATTCGCAGTCTGCGCGTAGGCGCTCAGCTCCTCGCTCCATGTGTTGGCCTGGGACATGGAGCCGGTGAGGGAGAGGTAGCGCGCCACCGGACCGGACGCGGCGCCGAGCGGCTCATCGTTCACGGTCCCGACGAGTACACCGACCTCGGTCGAGGGCCCGGGGTCGAAGTAGCGGTCGAGCAGGTCGACAGGCGGGGTGACGTCGGCGTCGAGGAAGACGATCCACTCGGCGACGCCGCGCGCAGCCCCGCAGTTGCGGGCGTAATACGACGAGGCCAGCTCTGGAGCGGCGACGATCTGCTGAGTCGGAGACATGCCGCGCGGCGTTTGGGTCGCCTCCGGGGGGCCGTTGTCGACCACCGTCATGGTGTCGCCGTCGCGCAGACGCAGGTCGTCGAGCCGGCCGAGCAGCGCGTCGAAGGCCGCAGCGCTGCCCGCGAAGGGGACCACGACATCGACCTTCGGGCGCCCGCTGACCATCAAACCCATCGGTCGAGCGAGGCCGGTGCCAGCGTGACGTTGTCGAAACCAGCGAACTCGAGCGAACTTGGCAAGGCGCGCTTCCAGATCGGCGATGGCGAGCTTCTCGTTCGTGATCATGCGGCCTTCAGGGCGCCGCCTGAAGTCTAGTGAATACCGCGTGCTTTGAAGTCCGCTGGCGGACGCGCATCCCCAACAGTTGTCCAGTTCGCCGGCTGCCTGCGACTGGGCCTGCCCGTCTCGTTCGAAGTGTCCAGCATGCGCCGATCTCTGCTTCACGCCATCTGCCTCCTTTTCGCGCTCCTGGCTGTGACAGCTTTGGCGGGGCCGGCCGCCGCTCGCTCGCAGGCGCGGGCGTGTCGCGCCTCAGTCACCTCGGGCCCCGCAACGGCGCGTAGTCACCGGCGGGCGCGCCATCGACGCAGGGCTCATTACCAGGAGCGCCGTGCGTGCGTTCAACGCCGGGCTCGAGGCCGTGCACCCAATCGGCTCGGCTCTTCCCGTCCGGCCGTCCCGGCGTCAGCCGCTGCGGCCGTCCGGACGCCTCCTGAAACCGTCCCGGCCCCGACCCCAGCGTTGCCAATGCCTCCTTTCGCGGCGACGGCGCAAGGATCTGCAACTCCGTCAATTCCGAGCCCTCCGTTGACCAGTGAGAGCCTTAATGACCGCCCTTTCTCGCCCACATCGTTCTGGAATATGCCCGTCTCCGCCGATGCGCCCCTGGATCCTGCGTCGCCTGCGTACGTAGCCGAACTGCAGGCGCAGGTGTCCCAGACCGGGGCGTGGGTGAACACTACGAGCTACAGCGACCCCGTTTACGACGTTTCGGGAGTCCAACCCATGGTGCACGTCACCCTGGACAACACCTCGCCCGATCCACAGACGAGCGCTCTGCGCCAAGCGATCGATCAGGTGCCCATCCCCGCGAACGCCCAACCCGCCGGGGGAACTGACCGCAGCCTCATCATCCGCCAGGCAGCCACCGACACCATGTGGGAGTTCTGGGGTGCCGCTGATCAACCCGATGGTTGGCATGCTCGGTGGGGAGGACGCATTGAGCACATGTCCTCCAGTCCCGGCTACTACGTCGACCACCCGCAGTGGGGTTCCACGGCGACCAGCCTGCCCGCCCTGGGAGGACTCATCCGGATCGCGGAGCTGCGCGTCGGCCATATCGACCACGCCCTGTCGGTAGCCATTCCCCAGGTCCGCGCGGGAACTTTCGTGTGGCCGGCGCAGCGCTCAGACGGAACGGACACCAACCCCGCAGCGATACCCGAGGGAACACGGCTGCGTCTGGACCCCGCGCTCAATCTCAACGCGCTCGCACTGCCGAGGATGATCCGCATGATGGCTGAAGCCGCGCAGCGTTACGGCATCGTCGTGCAGAACCGAAGCTCAAACGTCGCCTTCGCCGCCGAGGATCCAACCCCCACGCACGAGGATCCCTATGGTGGGGCGACCGGCTTCTTTGACGGCAAGTACCCCTCGGCGCTACTCGGCCAGTTCCCCTGGTCACACCTGCAGGTGTTGGCCGTGCCAGCACACCCGTCTCCCTGAGCGCGGTGCCACGTGGCCCCAAGCCCGCACGGGGTCCGGCAGCGAGGGCGCGGCGAAGCGGCGAAATCGGTCTGGAGGCGCGCCGTCGCATTGCGAGCTAGCTCTGGCATGCTTTGTACAATGGCCGCTTTATCGCCCCCAGCCAACGCCGAACCGCGCGCCGCACGAGGCGAACCGGTGGGACCCCTGATCGCGGCTCTGCGTCACCCGATCCTGGCTCTGGTGCCGTTCATCGTGCTGGTGGTGGTCGCGGCCGCCATCGGACTGGCGCACAGGCCGACGTATACGGCCGAGGCGAGGCTCAGCGTGGGTCGAGTCAACGTCCCCGCATTTACCGTGCAAGGGGTAATCCAGGGAAACGCCACGCTGGCCATTAACTACGCTCGCGCCATCAACGCCCAACCGGTCTTCCAGGGTGCGAGCCAGCAGGTCGGCGTGAGTCCGGGGGTCGCCCGCGACGCGCTGTCAGCCTCGCCCGTCCCCGACAGTACGCTGATTCGGGTCGAGGCAAGTGCCCACGATCGGAGCTTGGCCGTGCGTCTGGCCAACGCCGGCGCCACGTCTCTCGCGACCTATGTGAACCAGCTCAATACTGATCCCACACCGAATCTGCTTGCCCAGTATCGTCAGGTGCAGATCACGCTCCAGCAGATTCGCTCGCGCATCGACGGCGTCAAGTTTCACCAAGGATCGCCGGGCTCAGCTCAGCAAACCCTGAGGCAGTACAGCGCGGACTACCAAACCGCGCGACTGCAGGCCCTCGACCTTTCAAACCGTTACCAGTACGCACGGTCGAACGCTTCGGCAGATACGGCGGTCCAGTTGCTGGTTTCGGCGACAACGGCGAACTCGGACAGTGTCTCAGTGCTGGAGCGCGTCATGCTCATCGGTGTCGTGGGGGGCTTGGTTCTGGGCGCGACCCTGGCGCTTTTGCGCGCTAACCGAGCGTGGCTGCGACCAGGGACAGTCTGACCCGCTGGCGGCAGCCGGGTGCCGTTGCGGTCCCGGTGCTGGGCGTCTTGGTCGTGGGCGCCCTCGTGGCAGCAGTCCTCCACGCCCGGGACCCGGTCACGACCTTCGAGGTGGCGGTGGGGGCTCTGGCGGCTGTGGCCATATTTGCCATCGGAATTGCGGCCCGGCCTGCATGGACGGTGAGCGTCGGCATCGCGCTCACCATCTTCAGCACCCACTGGACCGACATGGGTCTTCCCTCTTCGGTGGATCGCATCGTGCTCGCGTCCGGGGCGCTCGGGGTCGGGTGGCGCGAGCTGCGGGCGGGGCGTCGACTACGCACACAGCCAGTGCACTGGCTGCTGTTGCTGGTGGTTATATACGCCCTGACCTCCGGGCTACTTGCCGGAACCCTGAGCGACCGCCAGACACAGTTCGTACTGCTGGATCGCTTGGGACTAATCCCCTACGTGATGTTCTTCCTCGCTCCCATGATCTACCGCAGCGAGCGTGACCGCCGGGTGCTTCTTTATGTCCTTCTGGCCCTGGGGACGTACCTCGGCGTCACCGCTCTGGTCGAGACCACCGGACCCACCTTTTTGGTGGTCCCCCACTACATCTCCGACCCTGCCCTCGGCATCCACTTCGGGCGCGCGCGCGGACCTTTTCTCGAGGGCAACGCCAATGGACTCGCTCTCTTCGCGTGCGCGGTGGCCGCAGCGATGTGGGCGGCGACGAGCGCGAGCCGCGCCCGCACCAGCGTGGCTAGAGGCCTGGTCGTTCTCTGCGTGTTGGGGGTCGTGCTCACCCTCACCCGCGGAGCGTGGATTGCGGCCGCGATCGGAATGGTGTTGGCTCTACTTTGCACCCAACGGTCACGCCGCGCGCTGATCCCCGTCCTCGCTGTCGGCTCTCTGATGGTGGTCGTGGCGTTGGCCGCGATTCCGGGTCTGAGCGCAAGCGCCAACAGTCGGCTCAATGATCAGCGGCCGATCTGGGACCGCGAGAACTCCGACGCGGCCGCGCTGCGCATGGTGGCCAAGCATCCGCTGTTCGGGTTTGGGCTCGGCGAGTTCCCATTCGAGAGCGCTGACTACTACCGACAGTCCCCAGACTATCCGCTCAGCGGCGTTCGCGACCTGCACAGCGTCTACCTGGACTACGCCTCAGAGCTCGGGCTGCTCGGCGCTGGGCTTTGGGCCCTAGCGATACTAGGCGCGCTGGCCGCGTCCCTGCGTCACCGGGGAGCGCCGAACCTGATGCCGTGGCGCCTGGGCCTCGTCGCCGTCGCCGGGAGCTGGATGACCACGGCGGCCTCCAATCCCCAGGCGTTTCCCTTTCCGACCCTCCTGCTGTGGACATGGGCTGGCCTGGTCTACGGAGGTTCTCGCTCTCAAGACGACGCTGAAGAACAGCGAGCCGCGGCAGGGCAGAGCGTTGCCGAAGTTCCCGCCTAAACCATGACCGGTGATCCTTCGCGGCGCCTCTCCGCTCGGCAGTGGGTCCAGCGGTCAGCCTGGCGGACCGTCTACTCCCGCTGGCCCGCGGCGCCTCTCCAGTCCGACGGCTACACCGTCCTGATCGCCGTACCCGGAGACCTTCCGGTGTTCCTCGAGCTCGCGCTCGCCGGGTTCTCGCAGCAGGACCCGAACGAACGCGTGGAAACCCTTGTGGTGCCGGACCAGATGACGCCGGCCTTCGCCGCGTGCTTTGAACGCTGCGCGGCACGCTTTGACTGGGGGCCCCTCAGACTCGTCGAGATCGGGTCTAGGGGTCGGGCGCTGCAATGGCTATCGACGGGGCCAGTCGTGAACCACTTTTTGCAGATCTACACCGCGGCAGCGGCCGCACGCACCACACATCTTCTGCTGCACGACGCAGACCTGTTTCTCCTCGATCGCTCGTTCCTGGTCACCCGCTACCACCACTGCGTGGAGCGAGGGCTCGCGTGCCTCGGCTTAGAGCGCGACAATGGCACGGACTGGTATGACCGCCATGGACTTGGACCGGTCTTGGCCACGTGGGAGCTCATGCTCGACGTGCGGTGGTTGAGAGACTTTGCGCCCGGACAGCTTCACGGCCATCACGACCGCCTGCGTGGTCTGGTGCACGAGTTCGACACGCTGGACTATGTGCAGGCCCGTACTAGACCGGAGCGCCGGGGCCTGCTCGAGGCCCCCACCGACTTTGTGCACTTCAACTGGACGATCATCGTCTATCGACACTTTCAACAGGCCCAAGGACGGCCCTTCGAGGATGACCGCTTCCTCATACTTCTCGTACGGCTGCTCTCCGACGCCTTACACGCCGAGCCGGAGGAGCGCGACGACCTACCCAGTGCCCAAGAGCTCGCCTACGGCATCACGGACTCCACTGCGCGCGTCACTTACCGTTCGGCGGGCCTGAGGGAAAAGTACGCTGAGTTCCGACGCCGGCTCGAGCTGTTGATGAACGGTCCCCTGGCGGACAAGGGCATAGTCGAGCGCGTCGAGCGCACGATCGCACCGTTCGACGCGGCCTTTGGCGGGGCGGCGACCAGGGCGCGAAGGACAGCCGGATGGGCGGGATAGCGGCTGTGCCAAAAGATGGGCGGGCAGCGTCGAGACCCTTGCATACCCCAGTGCTTGACCGCGATGCGCGCCGTGTAATCGATCCGGTTCAAGAGCAGCGGCGGCCCGTGCGTCGAGAAGTACTGATCCACTGCGCGCCGTGCCCCGTCCCAGTGCCCATCGTGGTCCACGATGAGCACGCCACCTGACGCAAGGCACGGGTAGAGGTGCTCGAGCTCGTGACGCGTTGACTCGTAACAGGGTCAATTCTCAGTCGGCCTTGACACCAGGGTGCACTCTCGACCGGCCTTGACACCCACTTCTCGGCCCCACGCCAGCTGGCGACGACCACCGTGGCCAGCAGCGGCGGCGTCTTCCTCAACTACGGTTTGTGGGATCCGGAGCGGTTTCCCTCGGGAGCCGCTGAACCGTTGGAGGAGCTACCTCCGGCGCCCGCGCGCACAGCCGGCGGGGCGTGCGATGCCGTGTGAGCTGTCATCGCGTTTCCGGGGTGCGGTGGATCCTCTCGACGACTTGTGACAAGGAGATCCTGTCCCTATCGCTCGGGCTGGGTGCGCTTGAGCGGTGGGCCGTCGGGTTTGTAGATGCCGGTTTGGCCCGCAGAGGAGGCCTGCTGCCCGGTAGTGGTCCTGGTTGCGGGCTCGCAGAACTGCCCGATCCCGTAGGCCGGCGCTCGATGGCTCGCGGCAGTGCCTGAGGGTTTCTCCGAGCTCGTTCCGCAGCCGATGAGCGCGACCGCGAGGGGCGCGAGAACGAGGGTCATGCTCGCTTTCGATCGCATCCCGGGCGGTCTCCCCGACTGATCGCCTGCCGAGGCCGATCATACGCGGACATCTGACTAACAGCGAGGCGGCCGACCACCCTTGGGGGATCCCCTATGCGCGTCGGTCGGGACGGAGGCAAACTCCCGACATATAGAGGATAAGGGCGCCGTCTGGGGTCGTTTCCTTCCGGCTTGCGCTTCGGTCGCGTTGTGCTTAGGCTCCCCAGCCGGCCTAGCTGCTCTGGGAGGAGAGGGAGGCGACGTTGCCGAGGTGCATGGGTAGCGGCGCACCTCGGTGTGCGCCGAGGAGGTGGGAGGCTCGCGTCTCTTCTGTGTATCGCGTGCGGGGCGCTGGTTGCTTGGGTGGCGTTGGCCGCGGCGTCGCCCGCAGGTGCACGTGCGGCGGGGAGCTGTCCGAGCTCGTCGCCGTACTCGCGGGCGGTCGCCCAGACGTCGGGGGTCGACCTGGGGTTCGATCCGCGTGCTCGCGGTGAGGAGCCGAGGGCGGCAAGGCTTGCCGAGTTCCTCGCGCAGGTCGTCAGGGGCCGTCTCACCGGCGTGGACGTCGAGGTGCTCAGGTCTCTCCGGGAGCGTGCGTCGACGTGGATCAGCGAAGCGGAGCTCTCGGGGCACGCCGGCTGGTGCTGCCTCGACGTGGTGTATGCCGAACAGCGATTCGGTCGGTGGGGACGCGCCATGCAGCCGCTGGCGAGCTGGCCGATGCTCGCCGCCTTCGGCACTCCCGAGGTAGCGCGAGCCCTCGTCTCGACCGCGGTCGATGATCGGTGCGAAGGGAGGCATTCGCTGAGGTCGGCGGATTCCGCGACGACGTGCGCTCGGGCAGCGATGGCGATCTCTGCTTCCGACTGAGGCCGCGGAGTACCTTCGGGATGGCGAGAACTGCCTGATCTTCCAGCCGCGCGACTCTCCCGACGCACTGGCGGCGGCGCTGCTGCGGCTGGCCAACGATCCCGAGCTCCGCAACCGAATGCGGTCGACGGGGTTCAAGACGGCATCGAGTTCACCGAGGACGGCTACAACGCAGGCATCGAGTCCGCGCTCAAAGCCGCCACGAACTCCCCGTGAAGGTGTCGCGCCCGCACGACCTTGCATTGACCTGCGTCACCCTATGCGCGACCGCATGACCGAGACCACGCCTGTAGCCCCCCCCGGCCCGCCTGTAGCCCCCGGCCCCGCCAGCCCGCTTGCTTCCCAACCCGGTGAGCCGAGCCTTCGTGAGCGTGCCGCACGGGGCACGCTGATCAATACCGGGTTCGAGATCGGGCTGTACACGCTCACATTCGGGCGCGGGCTGATCATCGCCGCCTTCCTGACCCGCGCGGAGTACGGCGTGTGGGGGATCCTCGTGGTCACGCTCGGAACGCTCGCGGTGCTGAAGCAGATCGGTATCAGCGACAAGTTCGTCCAGCAGGACGACCCCGACGAGGAGCGGGCCTTCCAGCAGGCGTTCACGCTCGAGCTGTTCTCGAACGGGATCCTCACCGTGATCCTGCTTATTGCGCTGCCGCTCTTCGCGGCCGCCTACGGGCAACCGCAGATCTTCCTGCCGGGATTGGTCATCGTTGCGACCGTCCCTATTCAGTCGTTCCGGGCGCCCGCGTGGGTCTTCTACCGCAATATGCGATACGCGCGTCAGCGGTTGCTCGATGCGGCCGACCCGGTGGTGGGCTTCGTCGTCACCGTCGGGCTGGCGATCGGCGGCTACGGCTACTGGAGCCTCGTGATCGGCTTTGCGTCCGGCGTCCTCGCCGCTGCGCTCGTGGCGGTCGTGTTCTCTCCCTACCGCCTGGCTCTGCGGTACGACAAGCGGATCATGCGCGGCTATTTCGCCTTCTCCTGGCCGCTCCTGGTGGCGAGCGGCAGCGGCCTGCTGATCCCGCAGCTCTCGGTGTTCATCGGCGAGGCGAAGGTCGGACTAGCGGGCGTTGGTGCGATGGGCTTGGCCGGCACCATCGTCAGCTACACCGACCGCGTCGATCAGCTCGTGACATGGACGCTGTACCCAGCGATCTGCCGGGTCAAGGACCGGCTCGACCTCCTCGAGGAGGCCTTTGTAAAGACCAATCGTCTCGCGCTCATGTGGGGGATCCCGTTCGGAGTAAGTCTCGCCCTGTTCGCACCCGATCTCGTGCATTACGCTCTGGGACCCCGCTGGGAGGCGGCCGTGGGGCTCATCCAGGTGTTCGGACTCGTTGCGGCCCTCAATCACATCGGCTTCAACTGGACGGCTTTCTTCCGGGCACGCGGCGATACCCGACCCATGGCGGTTGTGGGGCCGGTCACGCTCCTGGCCTTCCTGCTCGTACCGGTCCCGCTACTGCTGACGGTCGGCCTTCGCGGCTATGCCATCGGCATGGGGGTGATGGCACTTGTCTCGCTCGCCGCACGCACCTACTACCTCACTAAGACCTTCCCGCAGTTCCGGATGTTGCGCCATGCCGCGCGGTCGGTCGCGCCGAGCGTGCCGGCTGCCGCCTTGGTCTTGCTCCTGCGCGTCGCGGGGTTGCACGGCGGGCTGGGCGTGGCCCTGGCGGAGCTCGCGCTCTACGTATCGGTCACAGTCGCGGCCACTCTGGTGCTAGAGCGCGCACTCCTTCGCGAGGTGCTCGGCTACGTCCGCGGCGGCCACGGCTTGGCGCCGGGCGGAGCTACCTGAGGCACGATGTTCCCGCAGCCAACCTCACACCTCACGCCTCGGCCTCGAGCGGCTAGAGTCGCGCGCCCATGCTCGAATCGAGCCTTGCCGAACTGGCGAACCGGGTGGGTGACTCGCAATCCGTCCTGGACGTCGGTGGGTGGATCAAGCCGCTCAGCCGTGCGGACTGGGTCATCGACGTGATGCCGCACGAGACCCGCGCTCAGCATGGCCGCGACGGCGCTGGGGCCGAGCGCTTCACGGAGCGGACGTGGGTACAGCGCGACATATGCGCAAAGGAGCCATGGCCGTTCGAGGACGATCAGTTCGATTTCGCCGTGTGCTCGCACACGCTCGAGGACGTGCGTGACCCCATCTGGGTCTGCAGCGAGCTGAACCGGGTAGCCGGAGCCGGCTACATCGAGGTGCCATCGCGACTCGACGAGCAGACCATGTGGGTCCAGGGGCCGTGGGTTGGATGGGGACACCACCACTGGTTCATCGACATAGAGGACGGTCGCTTGGACTTCGTCTTCAAGACACATGTGGTCAACCGTGAAGGCAACTACTTCCCTCCCGACTTCGTCGAACTGCTCAGTCCTGAGGACCGTGTCAATCGTTTGTGGTGGGAGGAGAGCTTCCGATTCGAAGAGAGGCTGCTGTTCGCGCCGGGAGAGATCGACTCATATCTCTCCGAATTCGTCCTGCGGCAACGAGAGCGCTTGGGTCATGCGTCGCCGGTGCGTGGCCGTCGTGCCCGATCGGCGGCTGGACGGCTACGCCGGGCCGTGAGCAAGTAGCCGTTCGCCGCGGAGCGCCACCGGCGCCCGCGGCGAGCCCGGATACAACGAGGGTCACCGTGCTGGCGGCGCTTCAACGTCTCGTGGGTCGCCGATCGGCCGCGGGCGTTAAGCACGACAGCGAGCTTGCGTTATGGCGTTCCGGCGCGAGAGCTTGGGCAACCTCGCGGCACCCAACGCCCTGTATGTTCGCGGGTTCACGGACCTGTTCGAGATCCCCCGATCCTTCTATGCGGGTAAGCGCCTCCTCGGCGTCGGGTGCGGCCCCCGCGGCAGCCTCGAGTGGGCCGAGCACGCGGCAGAGCGCATCGACCTAGAACCGCTCGCCGACGAGTACGTGCGCCTGCACGAGCGGCGGCAGGCGATGACCTACGTCCAGCGCGTCTGCGAGCGCATCCCGTTCGGCGACGACCTCGACGCGGCCGTCGCCGAGATAACGCGGGTCACCCGGCCCGGCGGGATGCTGCTGCTGCTCGTCGACGTCAACCACGAGCCGACGCCGACCGAGCCCCACCGCATCGACCGGACGTTCCTGGGCCGGTTCGATGGCTTTCGCGTCCTCGAGCGCCGCGACTACAAGCGTCACAGCGACAACATGTACGACAATGTCTTCATGGCGGGCGACACCTACTCCCACGACAGCGGAGGGGACGCACCCGGCGTCCTGACGGCAAGACTTGAACGGATCTAGGTTTTGTATCGCCGGGACGCGAAGGCGCAGGTAGCCCCCTTTGCGCAGGTTGGATTCGGGTCAGGGCCCGAGACAACCATGTCGGTCAATGCGACCGACGCGTGAGCACGCAGCAGAACTGCGTCCCCTCCCCAGTGATGCACTCCACTCTCATTCCCCCTTGGGCTGCGGCGGCGCGCAGCGCGTCTAGCTCGACGGCTGAGCCGAGCCATGCAACATTCGTCTGCCGCGCGGGCCACGGCCTCTGAGCGCGCGCCAGCCGATCCTGAGGGCCTCCGAACCTCTTCGCCGTCGGTGGATCCCTGGGTCGTTCGAGATCTGAAAGCCGCCCAGCCACCCGGCCGCAGCACTCGTCCGATCTCGCGCACATATCCCAGCGTGATCGCGGGGTCCGGAATGTGTTGGAAGACCGCGTGAGAGACGCAGGCATCGGCACTTGCGTCCGTGAGCGGCGCAAGCGACGCTCCGTCGCCGAGGATCCACTCGACATTCGTCAGGTGTCCTCCGTGCTCGCTTGCGAGTTCGAGCATGCGCGGCGAAACGTCGAGCGCGTGCACGTGGCGCGCGCGCGCCGCAAGGACATGGGTCAGCCGACCGACTCCGCAACCGATCTCGACCACGTCGTCTTCCGGCGTGACGCGCGCGCCCACCACGCTCAAGAGGTTGTCGAGATCCTGCCCCCCGCGAGCCCAGAAGCGCGCTGCGTCGGGCTTCTTGTAGTCGACCGTGTCGTCGACGAAGAACAGGGCGTTCTCTGCCCGCCCGCTGGTCCCAGAAGTGGCGCATCGCGGGATCGTCAGCCACGGCGCCACTCTAACGACAGCGATGGTGGGGTTGGAGTGTCGACGGGCACATGCGCACCGCGTCATCTAGGCTGACGGAGTGCCCGGCGACGATGGACACGAGGAGCGAGACATTGGGGCGGTGACCGAAGCAACCCGCAGGCGGGTCGACGCTCACAGCTGGTACCACACGATGGAGATCGTTCCAGGATAGTGACCAACGGGTGGTTCGACCTGCGCCCGCATGTGCAGAGCTACGGACTGCCAGACCGTATGGACGGCATGCGGGCGCTCGACATCGGCAAGTGGGACGGTTTCTGGGCCTTCGAAATGGAGCGGCGCGGGGCGCACGTTGTCGCGCTTGACGTCGACCATGAGGCCGAGTACGACTGGCCCCCTCGCCGACGACCCGCCACGCTGGCCGCCCTCGACCGAGGCGCCGGGTTTCGCATGGCGAAAGAGATCAAGGGTTCGAGCGTCGAGCGCGTGGTCTGCAACATCTACGACTCCGACCCCGAGCAACTGGGGACGTTCGACTTCGTCTTCTGCGGCACGGTTCTATACATCTCCGCGATCAGCTGTTCGCCCTCGAGCGTCTGGCTCGACTCTGCCACGGGCTGTTCGTGTTCGCCGACGAGTACGACCGAGCCACTAGCATGCTCCCGTTCCCAGCTTCGCGCTATCACGCCGACCGCGACTCGGCGGTGGTCTTTTGGCTCCCTGGGCGTAAGACCTGGAGGCGGATGTTGTGGACGGCGGGTTTCGACGATGTTGTCGAGCACGGACGCTTCAAGGTCAGCATCTCGTCGAGCACTGGCAAGAAGCATGTCATTCCGCACGTGGTACTCCATGCGAAGGGGCGGGCGCCCGAGAACCGCGGAGCAGTACACGCAAACGTTTGACTAGCTGGTCGCGGGTCGAGCGGTCAGAGCAGGAGCCGGCGCGCTGCCACACTGCCACGCACGAGGGCTATCAGGGCGACCGCATCGCCGGTCACTAGTGCCAGGTTCTCGCGGGCGGCTGAGCGTCTCCAGAGGGCAGTCGTCCGCAAGCAGCGGTGCGCGTAGTCGACACAGGGGAGCAGCGGCCAAGCGCACTTGCGGTGTAGCGCCGTCGCGGCGCCCACGAGGGCGGCGTCGAAGCACAGGTGCGACGGCTGAGGAAGAGGCGCAAAGGAAGTGCACGTCGGAGTTCGGGGACTTCTTTCACCAGCGCCGGGAAATAGCGCAGGCGCCACTTCTCGGCGATGTAGCCCCGCGGCCCCCGTCGAAATACCGCGTGAAAGACGACTGCATCTTGGCGGGACGCGACGCGGGCGCCGAGTCGCCTCGCGCAGCCGAACACGACATCCTCGCCGATATGTCCCTGCTCGGGGCGTGGGCGAAAGCCGCGCTCGTTGTCGGCGCCAGGAGCGAATGGCTCGAATCCGCCAACCGCATCGAAAACAGTTCGGCGCACACCGAGATTGGCCGTCTCGAACCGGGGCGACGGCTCGGTGATCCGAAGGGTGCGGTCGAACCGGCCCATGGTGACGGAAGAGTCCGGTAGGACCGGACCCATGACCAGATCCGCTGTGCGAAGCCCGTCCGCGACTGCTTGCACCCATTTCGGAGAGGGCTGGCAATCGGCATCCGTGAACGCAATTAGGGGTGCAGTACTTGCTTCGACGCCAGCGTTGCGCGCGCCCGCCGGACCGCGCTGTGCCTCGGTAGCCACCAAACGAGCTCCATGCGACTTCGCGATACGCGAAGTGTCGTCGGTCGAGGCGTCGTCGACGACGATGGTTTCTGCCTTCCCATCAAACTCCGAAATGCGCAGTGCCTCCAAGGCACCGGCGAGCGTTCCTGCTGCGTTGGATGCCGGGATGACTATCGCGATGTCGGGAGTCACGGGCGCCAGATCCGTGCCGGCTGACGATGCGAGGCGAGCCCATCGAATGGGGTGACCCCTGACGCAGTTAGGACCGCCAGCCCCTGTCGGAGCCCGGTGCAGAAGCAATGCTTGCCCTGATCGTCGGGGGTGCCAAGTGGGGGATGATATGTTAGCGCCACGCTTGTCGCGACCGTGCTCACTCGCCGGCTCATTCCGGGAGGGTACGAGAGCAGTGCCTCTGAAGGCAATCGCACCACCTGCGCTACAAGTCGGCGGCTATCGTGCCGCCGCCTATGGTGTGCACGGTCGCCTGTGATCTACACCGATCTCTGTAGCGTCTGCCACGGTGTCGGCACAACTCAATCTCCGCTCGCTGGGTCGCCGTGTTGCTGCCGCCATTGTGCGACGCCTCCGTCATGAGATGCGGCGGGCTAGTTACGGCTGGGCTCTGTCGGCGATGTCCGAAGTGCGGAAGCGGTGGGTCGTGTTCTGCCATCCCCACGCTCACGTCGAATTCGGCCGAGATGTCTACCTTGGCCCCGGCTTTTCGGTCTCCATACCAGAAGGCGGCTCGCTGATCGTCGGATCTGGGGTTCAGTTCCGCCGAAATTTTCGCGCTGAGATCTCCGACCGCGGGCGTGTTTCGATCGGCGACGGGTCGATCCTCACCTACGGGGTGGTGATCCAGTGCACGACGTCCATCGATGTCGGGCAACGCTGCATCGTCGCGCAGGGCACCCTGCTCGTCGACGGCAGCCATCGCTTCCGCGACCTCGACCGACCGGTCTTGCAGCAGGGATACGACTTCCGGCCCATCCGGATCGGCGATGACGCTGCCATCATGAGCAATTGCACAGTCTTGGCAGACGTGGGCAGGCACGCTTTCGTCGGCGCGAACGCCGTAGTCGCGAACGAGGTACCGCCGTTCACGGTGGCTGTCGGAGCCCCCGCTCGATCAGTCGAGTACTTCGGTCCCGACGCGGACGATCGAGCCGACTAGGAGGGTCTCGCGAAACGGCCATCGTTTGTCGTTCTGTCCAGCGCGTTCCCGACGGGACGTTCTTCGCCACGTCTCGAACGAGGTTCTGGCCGCAGTTCAGGCACGTCTTACCCTTGCCGAGCATAGGGCCAGGGTGACCAAGCCAGCCTCGCGCGCTGCAATTGTTGCAGCGTCTGGCACCTTCTTTTCCCGTGCCCTGGTCCAACTTGAACGTCGCCTTGCCGCAACGGGGACAAATCGCTCCCTTAGCCATCCGCGAACCCTACATCGCGTCGGCGTATCGACGCACTGTGCGTGAGGTATCGCCTGTGCTGACGCGTCTGCAATCCCCACCACAACTGGGTCTAGCGAGTCTCGCTAGGCCCTCCTAGTGCAGCGGAGCTTCCCCGGGTGCGTTCCACGCCTCGAGAAAGGCCGACGCGAGCTGTTGTCGGTAGTAAGCGTCGGCGCTACCCCACACACGAGGGCCGATCACAGGCACGTGGCGAGGCACGACCCCGGCGAGTCGCGCGGCGCGCCCGCGTGCCGGTGGCAGAGACGTGGCAGCGACAAACATCGGGTAAAAGTACGGTTCCATGGAAGCGTGCTTGGCGACGAACTGCCGCTCTGCGGACGCGACGGTGCGCATGCGCCGCTGCCAGCTTTCAATTGACGTCGCATGCAGATGCTCGACCACCGCATGTGGCTCATAGCGCAGCTCAAACCCGTACTCGCTCATGCGCAGGGCCAAGTCCAACTCTTCGTAGCCGAACTGAAACGCCTCGTCATATCCACCGACCCGCTCAAGCAGTCCGCGCTTAACGGACGCGTTCGCAGCGTAGAAGTGCCACCAGGCCGAACCTGTGCGCCTTAGTGCCGGGTAGTCGAATTGCATGCCGTGCTCGAGCCAGCGCATGAAGGCGGTGATGCGCAGCTCGCGAGCCCATCGCACATGTCCGAGCATGCCGATCGCCTGCTGTGGCTGGTGGCGGTGAAAGGCGATATGCCGCCCGACGAGCGCTCGGCAGGGGAGCATGTCATCGCCGACGAAGAGGATCACGGGAGCCCGCGCGCACCTCCAGCCGCGGTTACGCGCGGCGGACACTCCCGGGTGGGAAGCTTGGACGATCCGGACGGGAAAGGGCCGAGCGCCGACCGCGTGGGCCACCCGCTCGAGGTCGGCCTCCGCGGCGTCCGCGGCAACGATGACTTCGAACGCGCCTCCGGCGAGCGCGGTCTGACCCTCCAGGCGGGCAAAGACTCGTGCAAGCAGCGCGTAGCGCGCAAGCGTCGGGATCACAACGGCGATCTCCGGCTCTCGTCCCGGCGGTCCTGGTGTAGGAGTGAGCGGCATCTTATGTCGGGTAATGGAACCTAAGAGATGCCAGCCTATGCCGCAGCGTCAGGGGTCAGTGTCGCCCGTCCGGACAATATGATGAGCCGTCTACGGTGTTAGTCGCTGGACCGGCCTAGCCACTCGTGAGCGCCATTCTGCCTCTCCTGGACCCCGACGCCGAGCGAGCAGAGCTCCGCGAATACCTGGGCGACGGCTACGACGAGCGGCGGCTCCGCGGCCATCTGCAGGCGATGGATGAGGAGCTGGAGCGACTCGGGGACGACCAGCGGCTCTATCGCACCTCCGATGCCTATCTCTACGACCTTACGGTCTTCGCGATGAGCGGCACCAAGGAGCCATACTTGCGCACCCTGACGCGGCGGATACCACCGCCCGCGCGACTGCTTGACGTCGGATGCGGCATTGGCAGTGACGGCCTGCGTCTTCTCCAAGCCGGGTACACCGTCGCGTTCGCGGACTTCGACAACCCGAGCGTTCGATACCTCCGCTGGCGCCTCGCCCGGCGGGGGCTGGACGCCGAGGTGTACGACCTCGATCGCGCCTCGCCGCCCGCCGGCTTCGACCTGGCGTACTCCTTCGACGTCATCGAGCACGTGGAGGATCCCTTGGCCTTCCTCGAAGGTCTCGAGCGGTGCGCGGAGCAGGTGCTCGTCAACCTTCTGGAGTCCGAGCCTGGCGAGACGCCGCTGCATCACGAGCTGCCGATAGGGCCCCTCCTCGATCGCATCCGGCAGAGGGGCCTGCGACAGTACCGCGTCCACCATGGGCGCTCTCACCTTGTGCTGTATCGGCGCGAGGAGGCGCAAGGACCGGTCAGATGGGCCGCGAGCGCTGCCTACTGGCGGGGTCGAGCGCTCCGCTGCGTGCCATGACCGCTCCCGACGTCACCGTCGCGGTCGTGTCGTGGAACACGCACGACCTGCTTCGCGACTGTCTGGAATCGCTGGCGGCGGACGCCGATCGAGGACGAGCGGCGGTTTGGGTCGTCGACAACGGCTCCTCCGACGGTTCGCCGGATCTGGTTCGCGAGACCTTCCCCTGGGCTCGGCTTGTGGTGCCCGAGACAAATCTCGGGTTCGGGCGCGCCGTGAACCTCGTGGCGGACCAGACAAGCAGTCCGTGGATCGCGCCTTCGAACGCGGACGTGAGGTTGCGTCCAGGAGCGCTAGCAGCGCTGCAGGCAGTCGGTGAACGCCACCCGGGCGTAGGATGGGTGGCGCCTCGTCTTCTGCTGCCCGACGGGACGGTCCAGCACTCGGTATTTCCCTTTCCGTCACCGGTGGCCGCCATGGCTCAGCAGCTTGGAGTCCCGACGCTCGTCCGCGGCTTCGGCGATGAACGATGCTTGCCGGGGTTCTGGGATTCCTCTCGGCCACGTGAGGTGCCATGGGCCGTTGGCGCATTCATCTTGGTTAGGCGAACTGCTTGGGCGGCAGTCCGGGGCTTCGACGAGCGCCAATGGATGTACGCTGAGGATCTCGATCTCGGTTGGCGCCTGACGCGGGCGGGGTGGCGGTGTCGTTACGAGCCTTCGGCCCTCGTTGAGCACGCCGAGAGTGCAGCTACCGATCAGGCTTTCGGGGGACGCAAGACGCTTCGGTGGATGATGGCGACGTACGGCTGGGTGGCGTGGCGCCGCGGTGTCTTAGTCGCATGGACAATGGCAGCCATTGGCGTGTCCGGAGCGACACTCCGCTGGCTGCTGGGTTCAGCGCTTCGAGGTCTCGGACGATCGAACGGAGAAACCATGAAGCAACGGGCACTGTTCTGGATGGAGATGCACCGGACGGGTCTGCGTTCACGCACCGCGTTACTAGCGCAAGGTTCCGCTGAGTGAACGCGCATGGCGAGGCGAATCGTTCGCAACCAGTCCCTCCGAAGGACGCTGTAGACCGGGCTATGCGACCGCTAGCCGGCGTCGCCGATCAGAGGCTTTCGATGCCTGAGGTGAGCGTCGTCGTCCCCTCCCACGCACGACCTCTGCGCCTGCGCTGGTTGCTGAACGCGCTCGAGGAACAGACGCTGACGCCCGAGAGGTGGGAGGTCGTGGTGGTGCACGATGACCCAGGCGAACGAACCGAGCGCGCGCTGGTTGCACACGGGTTCGGCGACGAGGGCCGCCTGCGGCGCATCTGGCTCGCGGCCGGCACCGGGTCGCCCGCCCGCCAGCGCAATACCGGATGGCGAGCGGCTCGCGGCCCGCTTGTCGCGTTCACGGACGACGACTGCCGCCCCGAGCCCGGCTGGCTCGAGCAGCTGCTATCAGCCGCCCAGGAACATCCGCACGCAATCGTTCAGGGTGCGACCCGCCCGGATCCCTACGAAGCGGAGGTCATCCCGTTCACGCCGCGCGCCCGCACGATCACGGTCGATCCGCCGGGGTTGTTCGCGCAGACGTGCAACATCCTGTACCCACGCGCCGCCCTCGAGCGGGCGGGCGGCTTCGACGAGACCATGCCCGCGCCGGCGGGTGAGGACACCGACCTCGCACTTCGTGTGCGGGCGCTCGGCACGCCGTACGTCGGTGCTCCCGGTGCCATCGTCAACCACGCGGTCGAGACCTACTCGCTGCCCGCCATGATCAGAGTGGCTTGGAAGTGGCAGCACTTGGCGTACGTCGTGCGGCGGCACCCCCAGCTGCGGCGAAACGTGCCCCTCGGACTGTTCTGGCGATCGACTCACGCCTGGGCGCTGGGAGGCGCCCTCACGGCGCAGGTGCTCCCGCGTCGTCTCGCGCTTCTGGCTTTCGCCCCCTACTTGCGTGCGCTCATGCCCTTCGCTGGAAGGTCGCCGAGACGCTGGCTGCGCAGGCTCGCGGAGCTTCCCTCACGCGCGCTCGTCGACCTCGCGGAACTGGTCGCGCTCGCGTGGGGCAGCGTGCGCTACCGCACGCCGTTCCTGTGAGCGGAGCCACGGCCGACCAAGCGACGCTTAGCGTCGCCCTACTCAATCCCTGCTTTTGCCCGGAGGTGCGGCGCGGCTCCGAGCCGCTGATTAGGGAGCTTGCGGACCACCTACTCGACCATGGCCATGACGTCCGGCTACTGACTGGCCACCCGCGCGCCACGCCCCACATGGGCTCCGCTTCGATGCGCCGCCCGACCTGAAGGTCAGCCTGGGTGACGGGACGCTAACACTGCGGATCGGCAAGAACGTCTCGCTGGGGCGCAATGTCCTCCTCGAGGTATGGGCACACGGCACCAACGTCCTCGAGTTACACGACGACTGCTATGTGCTCGATGGCGTTCGTCTGCTGCTTCGCTCTGGAACTATCAGCGTAGGCACCAAGTCGAACATCAGGGATTACGCGATTCTCAAGTCGGAGGGACAACTCCTCCTCGGAGAGGAGGTTTCGGTGTCCCACGGCGATGTGCTCCATTGCACCGAGCGCATCGAGCTGGCCGACTTCGTGGGCATGGCCGAGCGCGTGACAATCGTCGACTCCGAGAAGACAGTTGACGGCTCAGACACGCATTTCCTTCGGCAGCCGCTTCGCGTCGAGCCCGTGTCGATCGGTCGCAATACCTTTGTCGCGGCGGGCGCCGTAATCACCCTCGGAACCCGGATCGGCGCGAATGCGGTGGTAGGAGCTGGGTCGGTGGTTACTGGCGGCGACTTCCCCGGCGGTTGGATCATCGCCGGGACGCCGGCGCGGGCGATCAAGCAACTGCCACGAAGCGGGGGGATTCCCCAGACGCCAGACGGTTGAGAAGCCCCGAATGCGTGATGGGGCCGCGCGCGCCCCCTCATGGGCGCTGAGCGGGGGCTGTCTAGTGTGCGACTGGCCGCGCCGGGACCCCCTATCGAGCTGGAGCTGGAAATCAAGCTCGTTCGCGAAGCACCGCCCCGGCTCGAAGACCGCTCCATGAAGTCCTGCAGGCGCTCGACACCGCCCTTGGCCTGCGGATCCCGCGGCTCGCAGAAGTGCCAGTCGACCTTCAGCGCGCCGCAGAAGCCCGCGAACTCCGTGGTCGGCCGGCCCGCCGAGGCGTGCAGCCCGGACTGGCGGTCCCAGACCAGTGTCTCGGGTAGCGCCCCCAATGACCACAAGCAGCGGCGGATCCCGAACAGCAGCTCCGGGGTCTGCTTGGAGAAGACCAGCGTCCCGGCGCCGGCGCGTGAGTAGCCCAAGCACGCGACGACCACCCACGCCCGACGGGTCTGGCCATGACCGACCGGCACCTCGTCCTTGGGCTCCCACAGATCGAACTGGCAGATCTCCCCGGGCTGGTAGATCGTGCCCTGGAAGGTCCGCGGCGCCGCGAACAGCGGGCGGACCTCCCGCAGGTAGTCATCGACGATCGTCTTGCCTCCCTCAAACCCGAGCGGCGCGATCAGCTCCCGGATCCGTTGGCCGGGCATTCCCGGGTCGCCCTTGAGCAGCCGGTGGATCTCGTCCTTGAACGGATCCAGCTTCGACCCGCCGGGCGCGCGCTCGTAGCCTGGCGCTGACGGCGAGCGCAGCGCCGCCCTGACCGTGTTGCGGCTCAGCCCCGTCCGCCGGACGATTTCCTTGATCGAGACGCCGCGCACGAAGTGCTCCCTGCGCAACTCGGCCCACTGCTCCACGCCAACCAACCCCTCGCCCGCCTCCCACGCTCGATCACGATGACCAAGCGAGGCTTGGGCCCACCCCGGACGGCTCCGCCAACGCGTCCAGGGGGTCAGATTTCGACCGGCGGAGAACAGGGTCAATTCTCAGTCGGCCTTGACAGCGCGATGGTCGCCCCGAAATCGAGGCGATTGTCGGCGACCGACTCACAGCTATCGCCCATCCCCACGGCGACGCCGATGTCCGGGTCGCGCGCACGGCCGAGCGCGCGGGTTTCGAGATCGGGTTCACCGGCGCAGTCGGCACGGTCGGCCCGAGAACTCCCCGGCTCCTGCTCAACCGCGCCGAGTGGCTCTCTTCCTCGCCCGACCGGTTTGGCTGCGCTTGGCGTGGCTGACCCGACCCGGTCAGCCAACAAACAAAGGCCAACCCCGAAAGGCCGTGCGCCGTGAGGCCGACCAGGCGGGGAAGCTCGGCGCCGCTACAGACCGCGTCGCCTGAAGACGTGGCCGACGGTGCGCAGGACGATCTTCACGTCGGCCCACATCGACCAGTTCGCACCGTACCGGTAGTCCATGATGACCATGTCCTCCAGGGGAACGCGGGTGGGCCCGAGCAGCTGCCAGGGGCCGGTCATTCCCGGTGTCAGCAGCAGGCGGCCGCGGTGGCGCCCCTCCACCCGCCGGTCCTCATCGACGACCAGCGGGCGTGGACCGACAAGGCTCATCTCCCCTCGCAGGACGTTGATGAGCTGGGGCAGCTCATCCAGCGAGCTGGCGCGCAGCAGGCGCCCGGCGCGCGTGACGCGTGGATCGGAGGCCATCTTGAACACGCCCTCGGATTCGTTGAGAAGCTCGAGCGCCTCCCGACCGCTCTCCGCCCCGTCGATCATCGAGCGGAACTTCAACATACGAAAGGGGTGGCCCTCGCGCCCCACGCGCAGCTGGCGAAACAGCAGCGGTCCCGGCGTGTCGAGCTTGATAGTCAGCGCGATCACCGCCAGCAGCGGCGAGAGCACGATCAGGCTTACGCCCGAAATGGTGACGTCCATGGTCCGCTTGATGACCCGGGATGAGCGGCTGAGCCCGAAGCGCCGCACACCGAGCACCGTGGCTCCCTCGACCTCGTCGAACTCCACCGATGAGCCGACGACCTCGAACATCCGCGGGAGGATGGAAACCTTGACCCCAACCGCCTTGGCGCGGCTGACCGCCTCGAGCATCATGTCGTTGCTGGCCTCCCCGGGGATTATCACCACCCGGTGCGCATTTAGCTCGCCGATCATTCCCTCGATGTCGCGAAGGGTTACGCTGCGGCTGCGCCGCTCGAACCTGCCGCGCTGGGTGGGCGTGCGGCGTTCGTCCTCCAGCGGAAGGTGGCCCGCGACGATCGTGCCCCGTTGCGCCCGGGCGAGTTTTTGCGCGAAACGCTTGCGCGCGCCTGCCGGGCCCACGACCAGGCAGCGCTCGTCAGGCGCGACCGCATGCGCCACGCGCCGAGCGAGGGTGCGACCGCACAGGACAAGGAACAGGAAGGCGACAAACAGCGCCAGCGTGCTCAACGGGTCGATCGGCCCGTCCACCAGCACCCCGTGAAGCAGCCAAGTGAGCAGCGCGAACAGCGACGCCAGCTGAAACAGGGAAGGCGCCTCGTCGAGCGTGGACTTGTGGAAGACCAGGTCGTCGCGGTCGTAGAGGCCGAGCAGCTTGGCCACCAGCACCACCAGCGGCAGGGCGAACAGCATGCCCCAGGTGAGCGACCCCGAGGAGCCGGCGGCCACGAGCGCCAGCGCCAGCGCGGCGCCGGTGACGTCGGCTACGACCAGCGACCGGCGGAATATGGCGTCACGTCGCAGGGCCCCAGCCGGCCCGGCCGAGGACTCAAGCGGAGACCGGAAGGGGAGGACGGGCCCGATCCACGCCAGGCGGCGCGCGGGCGCCGACCGCGGGCCGCGGCGCGGCAGCGTTGCCTGGTTCGCGTTATCTTGCTCTGGTTGGTCAGCCATGCCCTGGTCGCCGGCTCCTTCCGGGTCACCCCTCCCCCGCTCGCCCGATAGCCACCTCGGGAGAGCTCGCTACGTGCGAGCGAATGTTGAGGCGATCCTCTCGTTAACTGGGCCCGGAATCCAGCCCGCTCTCGAAATCGCAACACGATGGTCGAGATGCGCAGCTCAGAGCCGGGTTGACGCGCAACACCAGCACGCGTCGTACGATCAGCCGATGTCAGATCGGCTCCGACTCATCGACCGAATCAGTCGCCCGAGCGTCTTGGCGGTGCTCGTCATGGCGCTGGTGCTACTCAACGGACCAAGCCTACCTCCGGACCGGCGACGATCTGTTAGGAGGTGGATTCGACGAGGCGGCCCACCTCCTCACCGGAGCCTTGGTCCTTGCCGCCCTGCCGCGGGCGCCGCGCCGCGGGTTTGCGTTCGGGACCCTGACGATGTCAGTTCTGATCGACGTCGACCATGTTCCGGGTCTGCTTGGCATCGACTTCATCACCCGTGGCACCGATCGTCCGTACAGCCATTCGCTAGCCACGCTCGCATTACTCGGACTTGGATCGATCGCGTGGCGCTCAGGTCGATCGGTCCTGGCCGGAGTTCTGAGCGGACCCGCCCTCTAGAGCTCGCGACCGGCGCGCCGTCGCCGGCGCGGCCGCGGGCGTCCGTTAGCTCGCCTGCCCGCTGGTAATCGGGACGCGCGCCACCCGCTCGATCGGACGGCTCGCGGCCATCCGTGGGCGTCCGAGCGTCACACTCCCGCAGAGGGCGTGCGGTCGACCTCCAGCTTGCACCCCAGGACCCCAGGCCCCGATCCGCGATCATTGGGACCTGTGCGAATCCTCCATGTCACCAACGGCTATCCGCCCACCATCGGAGGCGCGAGCCGCTTCACGCAGCTGCCGGCCCGGGCACTGACTCGGCACGGCGACGAGATCGTGGTCGCCGCGGCCCATCAGCCGGGGCTGGCCGCCGCTGCCCAGGACATGTTCGACCGCGCTGTCACGCTCGGACGCAGAGAGTGAAGCCTCGCCTCCGACACCTCGCCGCGCGGCTTCCGCTTCCGGCTTCGGCGCGGGTGATCGCCGCCAACGCCGGCTCGCTCGTCGGGACGACCGCCGTGACGTCGGCGCTGGGGGCATTGTTCTGGGCGCTCGCTGCGCGCACATTCTCCCCGGCCTCGGTCGGCCTCGCGAGCGTGGCGGTCTCCTCGATGACGCTGCTGAGCATGATCGGCGCGCTCGGGTTCGGGACGCTGCTCATGGGCCGGCTTAGCACCGAGCGCGATGACGCGGGCCCGCTCGTGGCGACGGCTCTGACCGTTACGGCGACGGCCAGCGCGCTGCTTGGGGGCGTGTTCGCGCTCTTGGTGGGGTCGGTTTCGTCAAACCTCGCGCCGCTCAGCGACGGCCCGATTCCGCTCGCGCTTTTCACCATCGGCACGGGCCTGGCGGGTGCGTCGCTGGTCCTCGACCAGTCGTTGCTCGGACTCCTGCGCGGCGGCCTGCAGCTCGGCCGCAATACCGTGTTCGCAGTCGCCAAGCTCCTGTTGCTGATCGGTTGCGCGTTGGCACTCAGCCACGTCGCCGGCATGACCATCTACGCGGCCTGGGTGCTCGGCAGTGCGCTGTCGCTGCTCGTGCTCCTTGCCTACACGCTCCCTCGTATCGGGCGGCTGGGAGCGTTGCGCCCCCGCTGGGCGCTGGTCCGCGGCCTGGGCCGCTCGGCGCTGGGCCATCACACGTTCAACCTCGCCCTGCAGGCACCCTCGCTCGTGCTGCCGCTCGTGGTGGCGACCGTGCTCTCGATCCAGTCAAACGCGAGCTTCTACATCGCCTGGATGATCGCCGCGTTCCTGATGGTCGTGCCGATCTCTCTGTGCACGACCCTCTTCGCCGTAGCGGGCTCCGACCGCGGCGCGCTGGCCGAGAAGGTGCGCTTCACGCTGTCGATCTGCGTCGGGCTGGGACTGGCGGCCAATGTCGCGATGCTTCCCCTCGCCGAGCCCATCCTGCGGGTGTTCGGAGAGCGCTACGTGGAGGCGGCCGGCGCCCTGCGCATCCTGTGCCTTGGGCTATTCCCGCTGACGGTGCAGGACCACTTCGTCGCGATCTGTCGCATCGACGGGCGCGTAGCGCGCGTGGCGCCGGTCATCTGGGCCATCAGCGCGGCTGAGGTGGGCGCGGCAGCCTTCGGGGCCGCGCGCGGCGGCCTCACCGGTCTTGCTCTCGGCTACGTGGCCGTCCTGCTCGGCGGTGCGCTTCTGATGCTCCCGACCGTGATCCGCGGCGCGGGCTTGGGCCGCGAGCAAGCGCGGGCGGTCCGCGTCAGGGCCTGAGGCTTCCCCCCTTAGACTCAGCGTCCTTGAGGCGTCCCTATATCGCTGTCCCGCCGGTTGGCGTCCTCGTCGCGCTCCTGGCAATCGTCGCCACTACCGCGATGGCCCCCGACTCGCTTCCGTTGCCGCTCGCCGGCTTCGCTGACGAGATCGGCCACCTCGCGACCGGACTTTTGGTGCTCGCCATCCTGCGTTGCCCCAGGCGGGGTCTTGCGTGGGGGCTACTTGCCGCATCTGTCCTCATCGACGTTGACCATATTCCTCATGTGCTGGGTGGTGATTGGCTGACCCGCGGCACACCGCGTCCTTACCCGCACTCGCTGCTCACGCCGCTGAGCTTCCTGGGTGTGGCGGCCTTTGCCGGCCGCCGTCAACCGGCGGTGCGCGAAGTCGCACTCGGCATTACCCTGGGTCTCGTCGCTCACTTCGTCCGCGACTTTGGGGAGGGGGGCGGGGGGGTGCCGCTCCTGTGGCCCTGGACCGATGCGGGCAGTGTGATACCGCGTTGGAGCTATCTCGTGCTGATGTTCGCGCTTGCCGGGCTCGGTGTGGCGCGTGGTCTAGGGGAGCCCGGGTCGCTCACGAGTCTCGAGGGACTCGTAGGCCCTGGGCGTGGCCGCCCGGCTCCAAGCGCGCCGCCGCCGGACGAACGAACGCCAGACGCTGACCACGGCGACGAGCCCCGCCACCAGGATTCCCGCGACGCCGGCGAGGACCGCCAAGTCGCGCCCGTGGCCCCGGCGTGACGCCTTGCCGCCGGGCCCGAGCATCCGTTTCGCCCTCTGCGCGCCGACCGCCGAGCGTGCGTCGTACAGTGGCGAGTGCGCCACGGTACGAAAGGCGCGCAGCGACTCGGGCGAGGAATCGATCTGCCATTGCTGCTCCTTGGCGCGATCGAACCAGATCACCGCCTTGACGCGCGGCAGGCGCTCGGGCACCTCGCGCAGCAGGCCGTGGAGGATCCAGCTGGCCTTGCTGCCCCCGGTCTCGCTCGAGCTCGTCTCGCCGATCATCATGGGCTTGCGCGTCAGTCGCTCAAGCGCGTCGTATGAAGGTCCGAAGACGGCGCCCAGTCGTGTCCAGCGAGTTCCCGGGACCACGGTGCCGGCGTTGTACCCATCCAGTGCCACCCAATCCACCCACGCGTCTCCGGGGTAGAAGGCAGCGAAGGGGCAACGTCCGTCGCAATCGACGTTGGGCGACCAGACCCAGCGCACGTTCGTGGCACCGGCCTGGCGGAAAACCGACACGACGTGGCGCCACGCGGCGATGAATGTTCTGGGAGTCGCGGTGGGGTCGTCGGACCGATACAGAGTCAGGATGAGGTTCATCTCGTGCCCGAGCCGCACGTAGAGCGGGCGGCCATAGCCCCTGGCCGCTTGCGCTGCATCGCGTAGGTACGCGTCGTGAAGGCCGTTCGCCACGTCCCGGTACGGGATCTGACCAGCCGGCGTGCGGGGGTCCCAGGTCACGACGGGGGTCGTCCCAAGGCGCTTGACAGCAGCGATCTGCGCCGGCCAGAAAAGCGGCTCCGACCAGCTCTGGTACCACATGACCAGCGGCGGACGCCCCCCCGTGAGCTGAACCGTGCGCGCCAACTGGCGCGGCTGCGCAGGGTCGCGGACCGAGATGCCGAGGGCCACGTGGCCCTGGGCGCGCGCGGGCGCCGCCACGAGCAGCGCGACGATCACGCCGAGGAGGCGCGCCGCCGCGCGATAGGCCATTGCATCAGTCTAGTGACGTCGCTGCCGGCGAACGCCGGTCAGAACGCGAGCCTTCCGCTAGCGGAAGGCTGGCACGCCACTGAGGGGCGAGGCGGCCGAGTAGAGCGGCGAGTCAGCGATTGCGCGAAAGGCGCCCAGCGTGGCCGGCGAAGAGTCCACGCGCCAATCGGTTTCCTTCACGCGATCGAACCAGATCACCACGCGAACCTGCGGCATGAGGCGCGGCAGGGCGGAGAACCCGCGGCGGATCCAGGTCGCCTTATTACCACCGCGCTCGGTGGATGCCGTCTCGGCGATCATGAAGGGCTTGTGGGTCAGCCGGCGCATGGCGCGGTATGAGTGCTGAAAGACCCTCGTCAGGCTCAGCCACGGGGTGTGATCGACCGAGGCGTAGTTGTAGCCGTCGAGCCCGACCCAGTCGACCCACCTGTTGCCCGGATAGAACGCCTTGAACGGACACCGCCCGGCGCAGTCCACGTTTGGCGACCACACCCAGCGCACGTTGGTGGCGCCGTGGGCGCGAAACACCCTTACGACGTGCCGCCACGCCCGGCGGAAGTCGCGCGGTCGATTCTTTTCGTGGCCCGGACCGAACGCGCTCCCCGGCAGATTCATCTCGTGTCCAAAGCGGATGAAGAACGGCTTGGCGTATGCGCGCGCCGCCGTGGCGGAGGCGGCCAGGTACCGGTCGTAGCGGCCCCGGGCGATCAAGCGCAGCGACACGCCGCGATTGCCGTCCTGCGGCGCCCAGGTGACCACGGGAGTGGCCCCGGTCAGATCGGCGCGTGCCATCTGCGCCGGATAGAAGACCGGTCCCGCCCAGCTCTGGTACCACATGACGAGCTTGGGCTTCATGCCCACGAGCTGGCTGAAGGCGTGGAGCTCCGACACATCGGGAGCGTTGGCCGTGTTCACGCCGAGGCTGATAGAGGCCTGGACCCCGCCCGCGCCGACGGCGCTGGCCAAGCAAGCGGCCGACAGGATAAGAGCCGCGCGGCGTAGGAAGCGATGCATGGCGGGGCCATCGGCCACCGCGAGCCACCCGCCAACTGTTTGGGCGCGGAACTAGTTCTTTCGTCCGCGCGCCTGAACGTGCGCGCGCGTGCGGTGCGAGTTCTTCGCGTGAGAGCGCCGGTGCCTGCGGGTCACGCAGCCTCGGAGCACCCGGTGGCCACCGCGCCGCACGGAGGCGCGTGACTTGCCGCACCTTGGCGAGCTGGGGCCCCGTGACCGGGGCGACCCGGCGGCGGACGGCGTGCGGCTTCTCGGCCTGTGCGCAGACGGAGACGTCCACGCCATCCACGATGGCGCTAACCGCGCAGGAACCGCAGGCGCAGTGCCCGCGGGAGCCAGGGCAAGCGTCAGCGGGGAGGCAGCTGAAGGCGACGCGCCAGGCGAACCAGCCGGTGGGGCTGTGGGAGCGGCGACGGGCGGCGGTAGGACGACCGGGTAGGGATCCAGAGGCCCAGGATTGATCAGATCAGCGCCGCCGTAGCGTGGGGACGCGACGACCGACCGGTAGGCCGCCAAGGACGACGCCGAGGAATCCACGCGCCAGTCGGTCTCCTTCTGGCGGTCGAACCACACAACGGCTCGCACGGCGGGCATGCGCAGCGGGAGGGCAGCTTCGAAAGCCTGGTGGATCCACGCGGCCTTGTCACCTCCTAGCTCAGGCGATGCGGTCTCGCCGATCATCAGCGGTCTTTGTGTGAGCCGAATCATCTCGTCGTAGGAGGTGCCAAAGACCTGGTCCAGGGTCATCCACGACATCTGGGCCGCGGCGTCGTTGTAGCCGTCGAGTGCGACCCAGTCGACCCAGGGGTCCCCCGGATAGAACGCCTCGAACCGACACTGGCCCGCACAGTCGACGTTGGGGGACCACACCCACCGGACGTTGGTCGCGCCGTCCGCGCGAAAGAGCGTGACCACGTGGCGCCAGGCAGCGACGAACTCGGCCGGTGTGTTCCCGTTCGTGCCGGGGCCGTAGGGGGACCCCGAGAGGTTCATCTCGTGAGCGAACCGAACCATGAACGGCTTGCCCCAGGCGGCAGCGGCACGCGCCGCCTGGTGGATCGTGTCGTCCTGCGACCCGGCGCTGATGGCGGTGAGCGGTACACCGCCTCCGCTCGACAGCTGAGGCATCCAGGTCACCAGAGGGATAGCCCCACGCGAGTCGACATCGCTCATCTGGCTGGCGTAGAACAGCGGCTCAGACCAGTTCTGGTACCACATGACGAGCCGCGGGGCGGCTCCAGTGATACGGGTGTAGCCGTCGAGCTGAGACCCGATCGGGCCGTTTGAGAGGTTGACGCCCAGGGAAACCGGCGGCGCGCTCGCCATCGCAAACGGGACCCGAGCGAACAGCACGAGCAGCAGGGCCAAGAGGCTGAGGCGGCGAGGGGCGCGCATCCCCTCTGCGTCGGCTCGCTCGGGCGTCAGCCCGAAGCGACGCTGCCTGCGCTACGTGCTTCGTCCACCGTTTCGCGTAGAGCTGGTCGCATGCGGGCCTCGGCGAGAACCTGGCGGTGGGGTCCGGGACGAACCCGGACCGACGTCTATGGCACGACGGTAGAGCGACTCGAACTGCGGCACCAGCGCATCGGCTGTGAAGCGCTCGGCTACCGTCCGGGCGCGCGTTGCCATCCGATCACGCAGTTCGCCGTCCTCGATCAGTCGTCGCATGGCTGCGGTCAGCGCGGCGACATCTCCCGCAGGGACGAGAAATCCCGTCTTACCGTCTTCGATCATGTCGGCGTGTCCTCCCGGGGTGGAGCCGATGACCGGCGTTCCTCGGCTCATCGCCTCGTGCACGACGATTCCCAACGGCTCGGCCAAGAGCGACGGAGACACCCCGAACAGGGCACGGTCCCACGCCGCGAGCACCGTGGCGTTGGAGGTCGCGCCAAGAACGGTCACGCCGGCTGGAAAGCTCGAGGGTGTGTCGGGAGCGCGGGTGCCGATCAGCACGAGCGGCGGGGGGTTGGCGAGTCCGGCGTAAGCCGCCAAGAGCGGCTCGAGCCCTTTGATCCTTCGCAGCGCGCCCACAAAGAGGATGAAGGGCGCCTCTGGTAGTAGGCCGAGGGCGGCCTCGTCGGGTACGTCGCCCTCTACCTCCGGGCGAAAGCTGGGGATGGTGGCCCTGACCAGCGCTCCGGCTAGCGGCTCGGGCGTCACGGGGAAGAGGTACTCCTCCACCTTCGCTTCGACGAAGCGACTGATGCTGTGCACGCCGGTAACGTTTCGCCTCAGAAGAGGGCGACCTCCCAGCACCCCACCCACCGCGAGCGCACCCTTGGCCGGTCCGTAGAACGCGACGGCGCAGTCAAGGCACTTGGCCAGGGCCGGCCCCTCGCAGATCTCACCCTTGCGCATGAGCGTCCGCACCGCGCAGATGTTGCCGTAATCATGGGCCGAAACGATAAGGGGGGTCCTCTGACCGGCAAGCGCCGCCGCACACGAATAGGTGAGCCAGCCATAGGAATGAACGACGTCCGGACCGAAGCGTCTGGCGATGCGGAGAATCCTGACGGTCATCTCCGGATCGGGAAACGGAGGAGGTGTGTTGCGGAAGGGATCGGCGGACACGCCGGGCACGCGTAGGGTGAGGCCCTGGACGCGATGCACCTCGACGCCAGCGTCGAGCTCGTGCCCCGGGGCCCCGTCCTGAGCGCAGGTGACCACGGCTATTTGGTGACCGCGATTGGTCAGCTCCCGCGCCAGCGCGTGCACGAAGAGCGTCGCTCCGCCCACCAGGGGGGGATAGGAATCGGAGACGAGAAGGATCCTCAAGTGTCGACCATCGGCGCCGCCGGTTGTTCGGAGCGGCGCGAAATCGGCTCTGCGCAGGCTGTTGCCCGGGATACCTTAACCTCTGGGGATGCTGTCCCGGGTCAGCCGACGTGCGCTGGCTGCTCGCGCTGACCCGGATCTCACGCGGAGCTCAGCGGCCCGGCATGAGTGGGCGGCGCCTAACGCCGCAGACGGCGGGCCGAGCCGGCTGGCGCCCTTCTGCGCTTTGGTCGCCGCGGGCCTGCTGCTCGTCGCCGTGGCCTTCGCCGGGGCTCGCTCGGGAAGCACCTGGGCTGATCCGCTGTTCTGGTCAGCGCTCGCGGTCATCGTCGGTCCCGTGGCCGGTCGGCTGGTCGGTCGGCAGGCGAGGACCGGCGAGCGCCTAGGACTCGTGGTCGTGCTGGGACTAGGTCTCTACGCGGTGAAGATCCTGCATAGCCCGTCGGGTTTTACTCTCCACGACGAGTTCGGCTTCTACCGCAGCACCTCCGACCTGCTCTCGTCAGGCTCGCTCTATACGAGCAACCCCGTCGTCGGGGCGTACTCCTACTACCCGGGCCTGCAGGCCGTCACCGCGGCGGTCTCCTCGCTGACCGGGCTGAGCATCTTCCCCGCGGGACTCATCGTCGTGGGCGTGGGCAGGGTGATCCTCATGCTCGGGCTGTTCGGGTTCGTGCAGCGGATCACGGGCTCCGCACGAGTCGCAGGGATTGGCGGGCTCCTCTACACCGCGAACCCGAACTTCCTCTACTTCGACGCGCAGTTCGCCTACGAATCGCTCGGTGTGGCGCTCGCCGCGGCGGCGCTGCTGGCGACGGCGGAGGCCGCCGCAACTCCGTCGCGGCGTGGCTTCTGGGTCAGTCTCGCGCTGATGTGTGTCGCCGCGACGACCGTGACCCATCATCTCACCAGTTACGCCTTGGCGGTAGCTCTCGTGGTCTGGGCGCTCGCCGGAATCCGGCGCTCGGATGTCTCACCCACCAGCGCCGCCATTGCCCTGGCCTCGGTCGCCCTGGTGGGGGCCTGGGCGAGTTTCGCGGGAACCGCCACGACCAACGACGTAGGGCCTTCGCTCACCGGCACCGCCCACGCGCTCGTCGACCTGGTCACCGGCTCCGCATCGAGCAAGCGACCGTTCACCGCGGCACCCGGCTACTCCGATCCGGTGCTCGAGCAGGTGGTCGGGCTGCTCTCGGTGGTGATGCTCCTCATCATGCTGGCCTTCGCCCTGCGGGCCGCGTGGTCACGACGTGGCGATCATCCCGGAATTCCCCTGCTCGGGCTCGCGGCCCTGGCCTATCCTGCGACGCTGGCCCTGCGGCTATCCACGGCAGGAACGGAGACCTCCAACCGGGCCTCGGAGTTCGTCTTCGTCGGCATCGGGGCCTGCGTCGGGCTCCTCATCGTGGGTCGCTCCGGCTCGGCGCGGCGGGGCGGGCGCACCCGTCGGCTGCTCCCCGGAGTGGCGTTCGCCGCCCTGGCCATCCTGTTGTTCAGCGGCGGCCTGATCGTCGGGTGGGCGCCCTACGCTCGCCTGCCTGGGCGCTATGAGGTCGCAGCCGGCTCTCGATCGGTGGATCCCGAGGGAATTGGCGCGGCTCGCTGGGCGGCCCGCTGGCTTCCCCGGCGCTCGGTGGCCCTGACCGACGCCACGAACAAGTCACTGATGGCCGCCTACGGTGGTCTCGATCCCCAGGGCGGGGATGTGGACGGGACGCCGGTGGGAGAACTGCTGCTCTCGCCCCTCTTCGGCCCGGCTGAACGCCGGATCGTGGAGGTTGACAAGGTGCGATACCTGATCGTGGACACCAGACTCAGCGGCGCCCTCCCGCGGACGGGGGAGTACTTCGACTCCGGAGACCCCTCGCGCAATCATTACCGGACACCCGCGCCCCTCGCGGCGCTGACGAAGTTCGGCGCTCTGCCCGACTTCCAGCCGGTCTTCCACAGCGATCACATCACCATCTATTCGGTCGCGCCGACCCACCTGCGCGCCGCAGCAGTCAAGCCAGGCGCGTCGTCGTGAGGGTCGCGAGGCGCGTCGTCGCAGGTGTGGTTTTCTTGGCGGCTTGCGCTGCGCTCGTCCTCCTGCTGCCGGCCGGGAGCCCACCGCGTGTGGCCGCTGGTCTGCTGCTGGTATTGGTCCTCCCCGGCGCCGCCATCCTGCGGGTGCTCCTAGCTGAAGAGGGCGTGGAAGTGCTACCACGCATGGCCTTCGTGCCAGCGCTCGGGATCGGCGCCTCGGCGTTGGCGGCCGTCGGGCTTCACGCCGTCGGAGTGCGCCTGGAACGGACCGCGTGGCTCGTCGCGTTGCTGGCACTCACCACGGTCGGTTCGCTGGTCTGCGTGCTGATCTCCCGCGACGCCACGCCCAAGGTTTGGCGCCCAGCGATTGCGTCACGGGCAACCCTCGCGTGGATCGCTCTCGCCGGCCTGCTGCTCGCCGCCGCTGGCGCGGTCACGGCCGCCAGCAGCCGGCGTGCGGCTCAGCGTGACGCTTTCGCCCAAGCCTGGCTCGTCCCCAGCGGAGCCGCCGCGCTTGAAGTCGGCATACAGAACCATGAGCATAATGCCCTGAACTACACGCTCGAGCTGCGCAAAGGCACTCAGATGATTCGGGTCTGGCGGTCGCTCGTGATCGCCAGGGGACAGACGTGGTCGACGCGACTGCAGAGTGGACCGGGACGCTTTGAGCTCTTGCTGTACCCGGGTAAGGGCGGCCTGCTGCCCGCCCCGTCGGTGGCCCCGCTGCCCGGCAGCGGCCTTCACAGCGAGGGCGTCCTGGCCGCAGCGATTCACAAGCACCGCGCCTGCCTGGCCAGCCTGCCTGCGGCGGACAGGCTCCTGCTGGTGCTGCGGTTCGGTGTGGGTGGCAAGCCTCGGCAGACCGAGGCGCAGGTGGGGGCGCAGCTACATCTTCCGGCAGCCGCGGTGATCGCCGCGGAGCTGCAGGCAGTACGCGAGCTCGAAGCAAACTCTCGGCCTGCAGGATGCCGACCGTCCGCGACCACCGGCTCCGCGGTCGCCAAACAGCAAGCAACCCACGCCAAGACGCCGGGGGGGACATCCGCACCAGGCTCCACAACGACGTCGTCAGCTCCCCTCGCGGCAGCTCCCGGCGGCGCTGGTGGGAGCAAACCCCTCGTGCGATTGGCGCTGAGCGTCCCGGCGCCTTCTCGATGACAGGCGCGTGCCAGCAGGCACGCGCAGCCTGATCACGGTGACTCTCAGCGCCGCAGCGAAGGCTCGAGGGGTGGGGGTGAGAACCCTCGCTCATCCCCTTCCGGGCGGAGTGTGCGGCGGAGTGAGGTGCGGCCCGTACGCCCGCCGGCTTCTGGCGTACGCCCGCGGCCCGTATCGCATTCCACGTCGCTCGAGCTGGGTGAGCTCCCGTGGGTAGGTGCTGCGCTTGCCTGCGTTCTTGGCTGAGTCCGAGCGGAAGGCGAACCGCAGAGCGGCAGGCAGCCGACGCGCGATCTCCAGCCCGTGGCGCGGGTCGTGGAGTAGCGTCTTCAGCTGGTAGGCGACGAGGCCGACTCCGTAGGCATACACCTGCCGGCGTAGGCCGTCGTAGTCCGGGCGGTGGGCGTGCCAGACGAGCGCGCGGGGCTCATAGACCACCATTTGACCCTCCAAGATCGTGCGCAGCAGCATTTCACTGTCCACACCACCCAGGGCGGGGGTCCCGTTGCCCAGCGCGGGGTCAAACGCTCCGATTTCCAGCAGCGCGGCTCTACGAAACGAGAAGTTGTTGCCCGTGCCGAACACGCCGGCGGCATAGGGGTAGAGCGGATCGTCGGGCGGCCGGTGCTCGGCGAGGTCATAGCAGCGCCGCTCAAAGCCACGTGAGAAGCCGCCGTACTCCTCGAACCAGACCTGCGCCTGGGTCTCGAGTTCGAGGGGTAGGAGCAGACCGGAGACGCAGGCGGCTTGCGGCGTGCGAGCGAACGCGGTGGCCACCTCGGCCAGCCAATGAGCGTCCACGATCACGTCGTCGTCAGTCATAGCCACGATCTCCCCGCGGGCCACTTCGAGACCGTGGTTACGGGCGCTAGCGCTGCCCGATACGTCCTCTCGGGCGTAGCGAACGCGCCCCGTCGCGGCGGCGTACTGCTCGACGAGACGTCGCGTACCGTCAGTTTGGGGGCGATTGTCCACCACGACGATCTCGAAGGACTCGGCCGGGTAGTGGCAGGCGAGGATGGAGTCCAGACACCGCCCGAGCCGTTCCGGACGCTCGCGCGAGGGAACGAGCACACTGAGATAGGGGGCGTCTCGCAACAGTTGCTCGCGCTCGCGCAGGCACGCTGGTGTGGTGGCGGCGGCAATCCCGGCGGGGCCGAGCGGCTCGGCCACCTCCACACCCTCGTCACGCAGGTGAGCGGCGATGGGTGCGCCGGCTTCGCGCCAAATTGCCGCCGCAAGCGCGGCGGGCTCGAGCGCTGACGGCGGGAGCTCGATCCGGGCAAGCGCGACCGGAACCGTGTGCACGCGCACGAGGATGAGGGTCTCGCGGTAGCGGCCGTCCTCGCCGCGGTCGATCGTCGGCAGAGGCCGGGTCAGCTCGAGTTCGACGACGCGCATGGGAGCGAAGTCGGCCGCCGGCTGCGGCTCTATCCGAGTCGTCGCCGGGGAGCTCAAGCCCGGATCCGGTCTTGTGCGAGGCGCTCGATCAGCTGCGAGACGCGATGGCTCGTGCGCTCCCAGGAGTGCGGGTCCGTGAACTGCCGGCCGCCCAGCTCCGCCGCCTGCAGGATGGCCCCCGCGAGCGTCGCCGGGTCGCGAGGCTCGCAGAACACCGTCCCCTCGTAATCGCCCGCCGCTTCCACGAGGCCTCCCACCCGGGAGACCACGACGGGTAGCCCACGTCCCATTGCCATGTGCAGTGGCCCGCTCGCCGAGGAGCGATGGTAGGGAAGCACGACTACGTCCGCACGGGCGAAGGCCGCTTCGGCCTCCTCATCGGAGACGTAGCGGTTGACGAACTCTATCCGGTCCCGGCGCGGCGAGCGGGCGATCGCCTCCGCCGGCTTGGTCCAGCCCTCCCACGTCTCACCGATCACCGTGAGGCGAAACCGCGTGGCGTCCTCGTCGGATAGCTGCTCGAAGGCAGCCACGATGTCCTCCACCCCCTTGAAGGGCCGAATCACCCCGAAGTACAGAAGCTCACAGGCGCCATCGGTGGTGGACTTCGCATCACACGCAGGCCCGGATGAGGGCTCAGGCGGGTCGTAGGGTCCGTGCGGCGCGACCACGACCGGCCCGCGCAGGCCGTACCGGCCCATGAGGGCCTCGCGATCGAACTCCGAGTGCGCGACGAAACCATCGGCCAGGCGCAGCAGCAGGGGTGCCAACGCCCGGACGTAGGCCCGAGCGACGACGAGGTTCAGCTCTCCCGTATCTAGCACCTCGTGAAACTCGATGACCACCTTCGCGCCGCGCACCCGCGCGAGCAGCGCGAGGGCGAGATAGGTGTGAATGACGGTGCCCGTCCACCACTCGAGCAGGAGTACCTCCGGGTCCTCCCGGCGCAGGAAGCGCAGGGCACGGATGATCCCGAACCCCCAAAACCAGTCCACTCCGTCGAAGATGGGCACGTCCGGGGGGTAGGAGAAGCGGGCCAGGGGCTTGCCCACCCGCTCGCGCCCGGGGTAGACGCGGGTGGGCAGGAGCTGGCGCATGAGCACCACGGACACGTCGTCGCGTTCACGCAGAGCCAGCGCGAGTCGGTGGGTGTAGTAGGAGATCCCGCTGAGAAAGCGGGTGCCGGAGCCGACCACCATGACGCGACGTCGGGGGGCACCCTGCCGCCCGATCACCCGTTGGGGAGCACCAGTGCTCGTGCTCACACCAGGAGCTCCCAGGGCAGCGGCGCCGGAGCGACGGCTGCTTCCAATGCCTGGCAGGCGAACATGCTCACCCAAGCGTTCAGGTGCGACGAGCCGGTCTGGTACGGCAGGGCCAGACCAGCCTCGCCGTCGGGACGCGCGACGTGCGCGAGCCGCTCCAGCGCGGCCTCGAAGCCCTCGGGGCGTTCGCCCAGCAAGGCAGCCATGCGGACAGCCTGAGCGCTCGCGTCGAACTGCTCCGGAGCAACCTCGTCATGGCCAGCCGACGCCGTAGACACAAAGCGCGGAAACCCGCCCGTGTCCAACTGCTGTTCCCACACCCAACGCAGCCCGCGCCGCGCCCGTTCCTCAGCGTCGGCGTCACCGGTCGCGCGCGCGAACATCCACAAGCCCTCGACTGCGTAGAGGTGCGGGTGAAGCATGGTCTCGTGGTCGTCCGGATGGGTGGTGAACCTTCCGTCGTCGCCCTGGATCAGTGCAGCCCGGCCGGCGATGTCCCCGGCGACGCTGCGCGCCTCCTCCCCGCCGCCCTGCAGCATGCACCCGACGGTCTTGACGAGGTGGGCAAACCCCTCGGTGGACCACGCCGAGCGGATCGACGAGCGTCGCGCGCTCTGACGGATGGAGGGCAGGACGCCCTCGGTGCGATGCTGGTCGCACAGGTCGGCCACCAGGTCGTGGCCGGCCTCCACCAGCTCCCTGTCGCCCGTCGTCCGCCCAAAGGCAAGCAGCCCGTGGGCGATCATGGCCAGGTCGAAGTTGTAGGCGACCTGGCCGTCCCACGCCGTCCGGGCGGCCAGCTCACCGTCACGCAGCCGCTCGCGCAGCCAGCGGCCTGCCCGCTCGCCGGCGTCCTGTGCCGCGGAGCCGGGAAGCGCATCGGACGCGAGATGCGTAAGTGCGTAGCCCGTTATCTCCGGATACTCGAAGGCGAGCTCGCTCGTGACCGCGTCCTTCCAAGCACAGAACGCGCCGCCGGGCGACTGGAGAGCCCCCGATGACAGCCACCTTCGCACCCCGGCGTTGAGCGCGGACAGGTCGCTGCCCGTACCCTCGGCGCTCACGGTGCGGCTCGCCTACTCAGTGGCGTAGACGAAGCGATCGGTCGCGCGACGGAGTCTGCCGCGCCGTTCATTCTTTTCGGCCGGCCTGTCGTGGTTGACCATCGCGTCTAGGCGATCCACCGGTCTCATTTGCTCGTAGATCGGGTCGTCCCGCCTGCGAGCCTCATGCTGGGCCAGGAGAGCATCCACCACGCGGGGCGCGGCCATCCCGTCTCCGTACGGGCACGCGGCGTTTGCCATCGCCTGATACTCGAGCGGATCGTTCAGCAAGCGACCGGCGTGCGTGAGCAGCTCGCGCTCGTCCGTCCCGACCAAGCGAGCGATTCCGGCGTCGACCCCCTCGGGCCGCTCGGTGTTCTCGCGCAGCACGAGCGCGGGCTTGCCCAAGCCGGCCGCCTCCTCCTGCAGGCCACCCGAGTCGGTTATCACGAAGTGCGAGCGCTCGAGCAGCCAGACGAACTCGCGGTAGTCCAGTGGTGGAAGCAGCGAGACGTTGGGCACGTCAGCGAGCAGCTCGTAGGCCGGCCCACTGGCCATGGGGTTGAGGTGCACCGGATAGGCAAGATGCACGTTCGGGTGGCGCTCGGCCAGCGTGCGCAGGCTGCTGGATATGCGATACATACCCTCGCCGAAGTTCTCCCGCCGGTGGGCGGTCACCAAGACGATCTTCCGGTTCACTTCATCGAGGTGCTCGAGCGGCGTGCCGGAAGTTCCGTAGGGCCGCTCGGCGACATCCTGCAGCGCGTCGATCACGGTGTTGCCCGTCACCGCTACGCGATGGCCGGGGACACCCTCCCGCCGGAGGTTGGTGGCGCTGAGCTCGGTGGCCGCGAGATGCAGGTCGGCGGTCACCGCCGCCACGCGTCGGTTCAGTTCCTCGGGATAGGGCGAGTACTTGTCGAAGGTGCGCAAACCCGCTTCCACGTGCGCCACTCGGGTCTTGCGGTAAAAGGCCGCCAGGCTCGTGGCCATGACGGTTGTCGTGTCGCCCTGGAGGATCACCCAGTCGAAATCATTGTCCTTGAGGATGGGCTCCATGCCTTCCAGCACCGTGGTGGTGACACCGGTGAGCGTCTGCCCAGGGGCCATGGCATGCAGGTCGTAGTCCGGCTGGATGTCGAAGAGCTGGAGCATCGGGTCGAGCAGCTCCCGGTGTTGATGGGTTACGCATACCTCCGACTGAAACGTTCCCGGGTAACGCTCCAGCTCCTTGATGACCGGAGCCAGCTTGATCGCCTCGGGGCGGGTACCGATGACCGTGAGCACGCGGATCATCGCGCAGCCTCCTCGGCCAAGCGACCTGCACGGGCAGCGGCGGGAAGCGAGGCGACTTTCACAGCGTGTCGCGAACGACGTTCCCGGATGATCGCCTTGAGGACCCGCCAACCGTCAGGAAAGGTCTCGAGCTTTCCCACACCGTGTATCCGCTCGGTCTCGAAGCTCGGCACCTCGGAAATGCGCAGCCCCGCCCGGACTGCGCGCAGGTTCATGACGGTCTCGATCTCAAACCCGTCCGACGCCAGAATGGCCGGCGCGACGTTCTTCCAATAGGCGTTGTAGCCATAGCAGAGGTCGGTGAACCTCGTGCCGGGGAACAACATCCGCGTGAACAGCACAAGCCCCCAGTTGCCCCATTTGCGCAAGGCGGGCATGTCGGATGTACCGCCGCCCTGGATGAACCGCGATCCCTTCGCATAGTCGGCGCCGGTCAGGAGGGCCCCTACGAACGCGTGAATCTCAGCCGGGTCTTCGGACCCGTCGGCATCGAGCTGCACGAGTATCTCGCCGGACGCCGCCTCGGCGCCCGTGCGCAAGGCGTTGCCCTTGCCGGGGGGGCGATGGTTCGCCACCACGGTGAGGCCGGGCATGAGGCGCTTGGCGACCACTGCGGTGTCGTCGGTGCAGTGATCGTCGATCAGGACGACCTCGTGCACCCAGGCAGGAATGCGCGGCAACACGTGAGGGAGATTCGGCGCCTCGTTGAGGGCTGGTACGAGCACGCTCACCCGGACCTGGCCCACCCAGGACGGGGCGGCCGGCGATTGCTCGATCTCTGTAGCCATTGCGTTCCTTGCCTCGTTAGGTATCCGCACGTGGCACGCGGCGCCACATCGGGCGCGCGCCACCGCCGAATACCGTCGTCGTCGTCCATGCCCACCGGGGCTACCCCTGCCCTAACGGCGTCCGGCCGCAAAACTTGCGCGCAGTCGAGTCGCTTAACATTGTCGTCCTAACACCGCAAGCGGCGAGGCAGTTTCGCACCGTGGCGAGCAACCTCAGCCCCGAAGGATACCGAGACACCGCTTCCGCGAGGCTCGCACACCGCTTGGCCACCTCCGGTTGCGATCTCGTGAACCTGCCGCGGTGCTAGCCGGTGGCTGATTCGTCCGCCGAGCCCCGCACCTGAAGCGGCTGGGTCGAGCTGGGCAACCGACGAGCTGCTGCTTCGTTGGGCGACCGACGACCCGTGGTCTCCTGCTGAGCGTGAATGATCTCGCGGTCTGCTCCCAACAGCTGCCCCACCTTGTGTGGGGAGCATGGTCGGCCGGTTCGCCCCAGCTGATGACAGGCTGTCCGGCACGGTGGACGGATGCTCGCGGGAGCCGCGCCGGCGCCATGGGCTGCTCAGAGCAGCCTCTCTGATATGCCACAGTGGCCCGACGATGGAAGCTGAGCCCGGAGCCGCTGTCGCGCGCCCTCGGCGAACGCGCTCATACGGCCAAGCGGCCGCGGGCGTCACCTCGCTGCTCTCGATCTTGGGTCTGCTCGCGGCGGTCCTGCTGATCCCCGAGCTCCACCGCGCGTTGGCGGCGACCGCGGGCGGCAACCTTCACCTTCTGCGCGACGATCTGAGGGGAGCAGGGATCGCCGCGGCCCTTGTCGTCGTCGCGCTCGTGCTGGCTCACACCGTGATCCCGTTTCCGGCGGAGGTGGCGGTCGCAGGGGCGGGCTTCGTGCTCGGTTTCGCGGTCGCCCTGCCCCTCCTGTCGCTCAGCTTTCTCGCATCGGCGCTGATGGCGTACGCGGTCGCTCGCTGGGCTGGTCGAGCGTTGATCGGCCGAACGGTCGGGACTCGGCGGCGCCGACAACTGGAGCGATTTGTAAGCCGTGGCGGCCCCCAGGCCCTGATCGCCGTGCGACTGATCCCACTCGTGCCGTTCAGCCCCGTGTGTGTGGCCTGCGGGCTGGCCCGCGTCCCCGTCCGACGGTATGTGTGGACCACGGTCGTAGGAATGCTCCCGCAGCTCATCCTGGTCACCTACCTGGGCACGCGCCTCCAGAATTTTCGGGCTTCCGACCCTTCGGTATGGGTGCCGCTGCTCGGCCTGCTTGTCCTGCTGCTCGGCGGTTGGAGACTCGGTCGACGCCTCGGGCTGACGAGCTCCTCGGCGGACAAGATCCCGACCTGAGGGGGCTCGCGTGCGGTCCGGTGAGCCCCGTTGGGGAGGTGCCCGGCCCCTCTCGCCTCCGGCGGTCTGTCCAGTTCGAGAGCTCGCGTGACCCCAGCGACTGTGGCCGTCGAACACCAGCCGCTGAGCCGCTCCGGCTCCGTCTGCTCAGTATGGCAGCCCCGGCCCGGCCCTCTGGCCTCGCTGCAAGCCTCCGTGCGGGTCCCGCCGGGCCCACGGCCCACCACTAGCCTCGGTCGAGATGGTGTGGTCCCCGCCGTTGAGCGGTCAGCGCGAGCGGGCGCCGGCGTGCCGGGCCCGCCGCCCGTGCACCCTGCGTCGGCTCACCGCTCTGACCGCCCTCCTGCTCACCCTGAGCGCCGCCGCGGTGACGGGACAGTCCGCGCTCGCCACCGCCGATCCCGGGTCGCCCGCGCACCTGCTCGCAAGTCCCTCCGCCCACACCGCCTCCAGCGCGACCGGACCGCTCGCGGGCCGCGGCATGTGGATCTGGTATGTGAACCGCACCGAGGGCGGCAGCGTGTCCGCGATCGTGGCCCGCGCCCGCGCGGCCGGGGTGCAGACCGTATACGTCAAGAGCGCCGACGGGGTCAACCTGTGGTCGCAGTTCAACAGCGCGCTGGTGGGCACGCTGCACCGTGCGGGCCTGCACGTGTGCGCCTGGCAGTACGTGTACGGCACCGCGCCGCTGGGCGAGGCGAGCGCCGCCGCTCGCGCCGTGCGCGCCGGGGCGGACTGCGTGATCGTCGACGCCGAGGCCGAGTACGAAGGTCGCTACAGCTCAGCCCAGGTCTACCTGCGGGCCCTGCGCGCCAGCGCGGGCCCGCGCTACCCGCTGGCTCTGGCCTCCTTCCCCTACGTCGACTACCACCCCTCGATGCCCTACTCGGTGTTCCTGGGCCCCGGCGGAGCCCAGTACGACATGCCGCAGATGTACTGGCGCGACATCGCCACCAGCGTCGCCGGCGTCTTCCGCCACACCTACACGCTCAACCGCATCTACCGGCGCACGATCGTCCCGCTCGGACAGACCTACGCCGGAGCGTCGGCGGCCGAGGTCGGGCAGTTCCGGGCCCTGGCCATCCGCTACCAGGCGCCGGGCATCTCCTGGTGGGACTTCGCCTGGACATCGGCGGCCAGCCTGTGGGATGCCGTGGGCGGGGCGCTGCCCAGCGTCACGGCGGTGGCGCCGCTTGGCTATCCGTCGCTCGGGCCGGGCTCGGCCGGGGATGAGGTGCTCTGGTTACAGGAGCACCTGGCCGGCGGCTACCGCGCTCAGAGGCTGACCGGTCTGTTCGGCGCCCAGACGGCAGGCTACCTGCGCGCCCTGCAGGCTCGCCGCCACCTGCCGGTGACCGGCGCCACCGATGCGAGCACGTGGCAGGCCCTGCTGCGGCTGCGCCCGGCGCCGGTGAGCTGGGCGGCCAGCGCGCGCACAGCCGGAGCCCGCAGGGGCAGCGCGCACGCCACCGCCGCGCGCGCCGCCCCCGCCTCGGCCGGCCTGCGTGCCCGTCGCTATGAGATCCCCGAGCTCGGAGCGGCCCGCCCGGGCGCCCGCGCCCGCGCCGGCGTGGCCGAGCCGGGCGGCCCGTAGAGCCGGCGCCACACAGGGCCGGGATAAGTTGCGCCTCACCGGTTCCTAACCGAACCCCGGCGGCGCATTAAGGAGATCGTCAGGATCGTCCGCCATGCTGAGCGGCGCAGGACCGGCGGACGCCCAGCGGCGTCGAGGCGGTCTCTCACCGCCCCAGATGCCCGTCGCCCACCACCATCGCCCGCGCACGTCGCTTCCCCTCCTGGCCTGTGCGCTGGTCCTCGTCGCCCTGAGCGGTTGCGCCTCGAGCGGGTCGAGCGGCTCGAGCGGCTCATCTACCGGGCGCGCGACGACCGCGGTGGCCCCGCCGGCGGCGCAGACGTCCACGGATAAATCCACCCGCCCGGCGGCGGCGGCGCGCGGCAACGTCTACTTCGCCGCCGGGGCGGGCCAGCTCAGCCCCGTCAGCCGGACGGCTCCCGCGCGCGTCTACGTGCCGAACACCATGAGCAACTCGGTCGACGTGATCGACCAGGCCTCCATGGTGGTGGTCGATCACTACGCGGTGGGTCAGCTGCCCCAGCACGTCACCCCATCCTGGGACCTCAAGACGCTCTGGGTCGACAACGATCTAGGCAACAGCCTGACCCCGGTGAGCCCACAGACGGGGCGCCCGTCGGGACCCACCATCCCCGTGCGCGACCCTTACAACCTGTACTTCACGCCCGACGGGCGCTTTGCGATCGTGGTCGCCGAGCAGCTCCAGCGCCTGGACTTCCGCGACCCCCACACCATGGCCATGCGTCACAGCCTGTCGTTGCCCAGCTGTCCCGGGCTGGACCACATGGACTTCTCGGCCGACGGTCGGTTTCTGTACGCCAGCTGTGAGTTCGGGGGAGCGATGATCCAGGTGGACGTGCAGCGCCAGGCGTTGGTGAGCACGCTGCGAGTCGGCAACGGCGTGGCCAGCCCGCAGGACGTCAAGCTATCCCCTGACGGGCGCGTCATCTACTCCGCCGACCAGGCGGCGGCTGGACTGTGGGAGATCGACCCCTCCACCTTCCGCGTGATCGGCTTCCTGCACACCGGGGCGGGCGCCCACGGCCTGTATCCCAGCCGCGACGCGCGCAACATGTACGTGACCAACCGCGCCGAGGGCAGCGTCTCGGTGGTGAGCTTTGCCACCCGTCACGTGATCGCCAAGTGGAAGATTCCGGGCAGCGCGAGCCCGGACATGGGCGGCGTGTCGGCCGACGGCCGGATCCTGTGGCTGAGCGGACGCTACAACTCCGAGGTCTACGCGCTGGACACGAAGACCGGCTTCCTGCGGGCGCGCATCCCTGTAGGCCGGGGCCCCCACGGGCTGTCCGTGTGGCCCCAGCCCGGGCGCTATTCGCTCGGGCACACCGGCATCCTGCGCTAGTCGCAGGCGGCGCGCGAGCCCTGCGCTCGCCAGGCCCGTTCCCGCGGGCGTGCCTAGACTCGGGTTAACTGCCTGTGGTTGCGGGACCATCCAGGACGGAGCACCCGAGAGTGCTCATACTCGGCAAGGGATGGTTCCCCGACGAGGAGCGCTGCGTGCTCGTGGGCGCGGCGCTGTTCGGTGAGGAGGGGTACGGGCGGCGGCTGCAGGAGCTGGCGCATGAGCTCGGGCTGGGCGCGCGCGTGGACTTCCGGGGCTTCCGCCCGGACATCTGGCCCGAGCTGAGGCGCATGGACATGCTCGTACACGCGTCGCTCAGCCCCGAGCCCTTTGGCCAGGTGGTCATCGAGGGCATGGCGGGACGGGTGCCGGTGATCGCCGCTGCGGCCGGCGGCCCAGCCGAAGTCATAACCGACGACGTCAACGGCGTGCTGTACCCAATGGGCGACCAGTCGGCCCTGGAGGCGGCGATGCGCCGGCTGGCCGATGATCCCCAGCTACGTCAGCGACTGGTGGAGGCTGCGCTCACAAGCGTGGCGGCCTACCGTCCGGACCTGGTGGCAACGCGCGTGGAGGACCTGTACCGCGAGGTGCTCGAGAGAACCAGGAGCACGTGAGTCGGCTCGTCGCCCCGCGACAGGCGTTCAGGAGCGATTCAGGTCTGCCCTGCCAGGCTGACGGCATGCTCTTGGGACCTCAGCTCGTGCGCGGCCTCGCCCTGCCCGGCGCCGTCGCCCTGCTCGCGCTCAGCGGATGCGGATCGAGCACCAAGGCCTCGAGCTCGGCTGCGCCTGCCGCGGGTTCGCCCGCCGCGACGTCCGGTGCCCCGGCCGCGCCGGGCGGCGGCGCCTCAGGTGGGGGTGCGCTGTCCGCCGACGCCACCTCGGCCAAGACGGGCGACGTCCCCGACACGCAGAACTTTCTCACCTTCAGCGACCGCGCGCTGCGCATCTCGATCGTCTATCCGGAGGGTTGGGTGGTCAAGCAGGCCGGCGACGGGGTGAGCTTCACCGACAAGAACAACCAGGTCCGCGTCGCCCTGTCCAAGGGTGCGTCGCCCACCGCCGCGACCGTCGCCGCCAAGCTCGCGGCCCTGAAGAGCTCGGCTCCGACGCTCGCGGTCACGGCGGCGCCCCAGACGGTCAGGCTGCCCAGCGGCTCGGCCATCAGGGCCACCTACACGACGGAGAGCGCCCCCAACCCGGTGACCGGCAAGACGCTCAAGCTGACCGTCGACCGGTACGCGCTCGCCCACGCCGGCCGCGTGGCCGTGATCGATCTGGGGACCCCCGTGGGTGTCGACAACATCGACGCCTACAAGAAGCTGATCGGCAGCTTCAGATGGCGCTGAAGAGCCTCTACGTAGAGCCGGCCAAGGACGCCTCACAGGTCAGCTGGGGCGCTCTGGAGTGTCACGACGTGTTCAAGATCTTTCGGTCGGGGCCCGTGGAGACGGTCGCCCTGCGGGGCCTTGACCTGCGCATCGAGCCCGGGGAGCTCGTGGCCGTGCTCGGCCCCTCGGGATGTGGCAAGAGCACCCTGATGACCCTCGCGGCGGGCCTGGATCAGCCGTCCGCCGGCGAGCTGCGCGTGTGGGGCCGTTCGCTCAGCCGGCTCGATGAAGCCGAGCTGGCCGCCTACCGCGCCCGCGACCTGGCCATCGTCTTTCAGGCCGACAACCTGTGGCCCGCCCTCTCGGCGCACGAGAACGTGGCCATCTCGCTGCGCATGGCCGGCCACGAGGCTCCCGAGGAGGCCGCCGTCCAGAGCCTCGGCGCTTTCGGGCTGGACCGGCGCGGGTCCCATCGCGCGGCCGCCCTCTCCGGCGGCGAGCAGCAGCGTGTGGCCATCGCCGCCGCGGCGGCGCGCGGCGCCCGCCTGGTCCTGGCCGATGAGCCCACGGGCGAGCTTGACCGGCGCAACGAGGAGATCGTGCTCGACGCCCTGCAGCGCCTGCGCGCCGACTACGGATCGACGGTCGTCGTGGTCACCCACTCCGAGCGCGTCGCCGCGACGGCCGAGCGCGTGATCGAGCTGCGCGACGGCAGGGTTTTCTGAGAAGGTGAGCACCACGGCCACCACCCCCGAGACGACGACCCTGATCGGTTGTCAGGACGTCGGCGTCGCCTACGGCAGCGGCGAGGCGCACGTCAGCGCCCTGCACGGGATCGACCTGCGGGTGCGCCTGGGCGAGCGCGTGGCCCTGTGGGGTCGCTCGGGCTCGGGCAAGACGACCCTGTTGCACGTGCTCGGAGGCCTCGTGGTTCCCACCGCGGGCAGCGTGAGCTGGAAGGGCTCTGAGCTCTCCTCACTGGACGCAAGCGCGCGCAGCCGCACCCGCGCGTCGGGGATCGCCTACGTGCTGCAGGGCTCCAACCTGCTGGCCCACTTCACCGCCTATGAGAACGTGGCCTTCGCCCGCGAGGTGACCGCCGGCCTGCAGCAGGGACAGTCCGGTGAGGGTCCCCACTACGCCCCGGAGGAGCTGCTCGAGCTCGTCGGCCTGTCGGCCAAGCTCGACGCGCTGCCGGGTGAGCTCTCCGGCGGGGAGTCTCAGCGCGTGGCCATCGCGCGGGCCCTGGCCCAGCGCCCACAGCTGCTGCTCTGCGATGAGCCCACGGGTCATCTGGACTCCGACACCGCCGAGCGCGTCCTTGACCTGATCGACGCGCTGCAGGTCGAGTTCGCCTTCGCGCTCGTGACCGCCACTCACGACGTCGGTGTCGCCGCCCGCGCGAGTCGCATCCTCGAGCTCAGCGACGGCGCGCTCATGCGCGAGACGCCCGCGTGAGCACTTCCCTGCGTCTGGCCGTCTCCGGCCTGCTGCGCGCCCCCGGTCGCTCGCTCATCCGCGTGGTGGTGCTCGCGGCCTCCACGGCACTGCTGGGAGGCATGCTCCTGTTCGTGGGCAACTCGCTGCGCACGGTGGCCGCCAGCTCGGTGCGCAGCGTCCCGCTGGACCTGCAGGGACCAGTGTCCTCCTACGACCAGGCCCGCTCGGTCGCCGCCGGCGTCGCCCGTCAACCAGGCGTGCTGCAGGCCACGGCCGCCGCCACCGCCCCGCTGAGCGGCGCCCAGCACTCCGGGCCCAACGGCGTCAGCAGCTCGGGCGCCGGCGCGGTTCTCGGCGTGGGGCCCGACTACGCCAGCCACATCCACACCTACCGCATCCTCCAGGGCGCCCTGCGCCCCGGTGGCGTGCTCCTCGACCAGCAGATGTCGGCCACCCTGCAGGCCCAGATCGGCGACCGCGTGACCCTCAAGTTGCCGGGCCGCGCCAAGGCCCAGACCTTCCTGGTCTCCGGCGTGGCTCTCATAACGGCGTCGGACAAGCTCTTTCAGCCCTTGAACCCGCAGCTGGGCCCGGCGCCGGCCCAGCCCCCGGCCAACGTGGCGATCATGCCCCTGGACACCTTTGCCTCCACCGTCGCGCCGCAGTTGCCCGCCATCGCCGCGGCGAGCCCCGGGGCCAACACCCAGCCCGGCGCCCAGACCGGCGTCCAGTGGCAGGTCCAGACCCAGCTCGACCCCGTGGCCCTCAGCGGGGGTAGCCCCTCCGCGGCGCTGACCAAGGGCACGGAGACCAAGAACCGCATCGAGCGCAGCCTCCCCGGCCAGGTGCAGTTCGTCGACAACCTCTCAGACTCGCTGACCATCGCGGCCGGCGATGCGCTCTACGCCCAGACGCTGTACATCATGCTCGCTGTCCCCGGCGCGCTGATCGCGCTCGGCCTCGCCTACCTGGCCGCGTTGGGCACGGTGGACCGCGACCGCCGCGACCTGGCGCTCATGCGCGCTCGTGGTGCGCGGCGCCGTGACCTGCTCACCCTGGCGGGCACCGAGAGCGTGATCCTGGGGCTGATCGCCGGGCTGGTGGGCACCGGCGTCGCCTTCGCCGCGGTCTCGGCGCTGGTGGCCGGCGGCGCGCACGCCACCCTGGGCCGCGTGCTGAGCACCGGAGCGGTCTGCATCGCCCTGGCCATCGCCGGCGCCGGCGCCGCGCGCATCGGGGCCAGCCTCTCCTCGCTGCGCTCGAGCGTCGCGGCGGGTCGACGCGGGACGCGCCGCGAGGGCCGACCGCTGTGGCAGAAGCTCTACCTGGACCTCATCGCCCTGGCCGTCAGCGGGCTGATCTACTGGCTCACCGCCAGCACCGGCTTCTCAGCGGTCGTCAACCCGGATTCCAACCCGACGCTGTCGCTGTCGATCTACATGTTCTTCGCGCCGGCCCTGCTGTGGATCGGCGCCACGCTGCTCCTCGTGCGCCTGCGCGGTCGCGTACTGACCTGGGTGGCCTCGCGTGCGGTCCGTGGTCGCGCCAGCACCCGCGGCTCCTTCCTGCTGGCCAGCGCCGCGCGCCGCGGGGCGGCCATCAACCGCGGCCTCGTCGTGGTGGGGCTGCTGCTCGCCTTCGGGGTGAACCTGGGGATCTTCTCGGCCACCTACAACCACCAGGCCCGCGTCGACGCCGAGCTCACCCTGGGGGCCGACGTGACCGCCGCCACCGCCCCCGGAGTGGCCGCCCAGCGCAACCTCACGACGCAGATCGCCGCCGTGCCGGGCGTGCGCGCGGCCAGCGGCGTCCAGCACTCCTACGGCTACGTGGGGCCCGACCTGCAGGACCTGTACGGCATCGACGCCGCCACCTTCACCCGGGCCACCACCCTGCGCGACTCCTACTTCGTGGGCGCGACCGCCGATCAGGTGCTGCGCCGCCTGCGCGCCACGCGCGACGGGATCGTGGTGTCCAAGGAGACGATCAAGGACTTCTCGCTGGGCATCGGCGACCTGCTGCGCCTGCGCGTTCTCGACCGCCAGACGGGCCGCTTTGTCGTCATCCCCTTCCACGTGGCCGGCGTGGTCCAGGAGTTTCCCTCGGCGCCCAAGGACTCCTTCATGGTCACCAACAGTGCCTACCTGGAATCGGTGACCCACGCCGGCGGACCCAACGTGGTGTTCGCTGCCACCAGCGGAGACCCGCGGGCCGTTGCTCGGCGCGTCGGCGCCCTGACCGCCTCCTCGGGCACCAAGGTGGACAACATCAGCGATCAGGCCGCGCGCACGAGCAGCTCGATCACCACCGTTGACCTCACGGGCATCAGCCACATCGAGGAGGCGTTTGCCATCGTCCTGGCCGCGGGCGCCATGGCCCTGTTCGTCGCCCTGGGCATCTCCGAGCGCCGTCAGGAGTTCGCCACCATGGCCGCGATCGGCGCCCCGCTGTCGCGCATCTCCGCCTTTCTGTGGACCGAGGCGGCCATCGTCCTGTCGGTGGGCCTGGTGCTGGCCGTCGGGCTGGGCTGGCTGCTGTCCGAGATGCTGGTGGCCATCCTGCAGCACGTCTTCGATCCGCCGCCCGACTTCCTCTCGATCCCGTGGGGCTTCTTGGCCGGCCTGGCCAGCGCCGCGGTGCTCTCCACCCTGATCGCCACCGCGCTGGCCAGCCGCGGCATCCGCCGCCTGGGCCTGGGACAGATCCTGCGCGAGCAGTAGCGCCGAGCACGGGGCGGGGCTCGCGCATCCCTTGGGCCGACGCCGCGGCCGCGGGAAAGTGTTCGGTACAGTTAGTTTATGGTCGAGCCGAACAACATCGGGATCGACCGGCGCGGACGTCCCTCGCGAGCTGCGGTGTATGGACGACTCGCCTTGCAGATCGAGGAGCTGCGCGAGCGTCTGGGCGGGCTGCCCTCGCCCGTGGAGGCCGAGGGTATCTGGCGTGGAATCTGGCTCGAGGAAGCCCACCACTCGACGGCCATCGAAGGCAATACGCTCGTGCTCAAGCAAGTCGAGCTGCTGCTGGCCGAAGGCCGCGCGGTCGGCAATAAGGAGCTGAGCGAATACCTCGAGGTCCGCGGCTACGGGACAGCTGCGGATTGGGTCTACGGTCGTGGGATCCAGCCGGGTAAATGGTCCGACGGCGAGCTGATCTCCCTTGCGGAGGTTCGCTACGTACATACCCTCGCGATGACACCCGTGTGGGACGTCGCTCCGCACCCGCGGGCGACCGCTCGGGAGGGTCCCGGCTCGTTTCGCGAGCACGACATCGAACCGTTCCCCGGAGGGATGCGACCGCCCTCCTGGCCCGATGTGCAGGCCCTCATCCACGACTGGGTCAGCGACGCCTGCGCGCTTCGCGCCACCGAGGCGGCGACGATAGCCGAGGATCTGGCCGCACTCCACGCCCGCTTTGAGCAGATTCACCCGTTCCTGGACGGCAACGGCCGTGCCGGCCGCTTGGTCCTGAATCTCCTCTTGGTCCGCCTCGGGATTCCGCCGGCCATCATCTACAAGGGCGACCGTGCCCGCTACCTGGCGGCATTGCGCCGCGCCGACCAGGGCGACGTTGGCCCCCTGGGCGAGTTCCTCGCCAGAGCGGTGCTTGACAACCTCTACAAGTTCGTCGTGCCGGCGATCGCGGGGCCCGCGCGACTCGTGCCGCTCCCAGCCCTCGCCACCCACGAGCTCTCTGCCAACGCCCTGCGCGTTGCCGCGATTCGCGGGCGCCTGAAGGCTGCCAAGGCCGCAGACGGCACGTGGCGCAGCTCGGGAGCCTGGATCGACGAATACCGCACAAGCCGATACAAGCGTGGCTGAGCTGAGCATTCTGGTCGTGGAGGACGACACGCAACTGCGCGAGCTGCTCGCCCGCGGGCTCGAGGAGGAGGGCTTCGGGGTGTCGGGCGTCGCCACCGGCGCCGAGGCCATGCGTCGGGTCCAGTCGGCGCCGCCCGACGGGCTGATAATCGACATCGGACTGCCCGACGCCGACGGGCGCGACCTGTGCCAGGCCCTGCGCGCCCACGGCGTGCAGGCACCGGTCCTGTTTCTCACCGCGCGCGACGCGGTAAGCGATCGGCTGTCGGGGTTCGGCGCGGGAGGCGACGACTACGTGACCAAGCCGTTCGCGCTGGCCGAGGTGGCCGCGCGCATGCGCGCGCTGCTGCGCCGGGCCGGAACCGATGGCGCCATCGAGGTCGCCGGGCTGGCTCTCGATCCCACCGCTCACGAGGTGCGCGGCGGCGGTCACACCCTCTCCCTGACCCCGACCGAGTTTCGCCTGCTCGCAGCCTTGGCCGGGCGGGCCGGCTCCACCCTGAGCCGACGCGAGCTCGTGCGCGCGGCCTGGCCCGAGGGGGCGATCGTGCACGACAACACGCTGGACGTCTACCTGGCCCGGCTGCGGCGCAAGCTGCGTGACCTGCCCGAGGCGCCCACCATCGCCACCGTGCACCGCGTGGGCTATCGCCTGCGATGAGGCGCGGGCGCCCCACCGGACTGCGGGCCCGGCTCGTGCTGGCCAGTCTGGCCGGGGCGCTGGTGATCATCGCCTCGCTCATCGGTGGCTTCAATGTGCTGCTGGACGCGCGCCTGCGCGCCCAGGCCGACAGCGTGCTGCGTGAGCGCGCCGCCGCCCAGCTGCGCTCGCTGCCGGTCGTCGACGGGCGCCTGCGCGTACCGGAGGCGCCCGACCAGGGCAGCGCCGACACCCGCACGTGGATCTTCACCGCAGGCGCCGAGCTCGAGCGCCCGGCGATATCCACTCCCGCGGAGCAGGCCGCCGCCCGTGCGCTCGCGGCCACCGGGCGCGGCTACACCACCGTGGCGGCCGATCAGGAGCGCCTGCACGCGGTGCCCGTCGACCAGGGACCGCGGCGCCTGGGCACCCTGGTCGTGGGAGCCTCGCTGGCACCCTATCGCAGCAGCGCCCGCGCGGCCCTGCAGGCCTCGCTGGTCCTCGGAGCGCTGACCCTGCTCGCCGTCGCGCTGCTATCGCGGTGGGTGATCGCCCGGGCCCTGGCTCCGGTGGCGCGCATGACGGCCGCCGCCGCCGACTGGCAGGAGCACGACCCGTCGCGACGGTTCTTCGCCGGCACCCCCCACGACGAGCTGACCGCCCTGGCCGCCACCTTTGACGCCCTGCTCGATCGCCTGGCCGCCGCGCTGCGCCACGAGCAACACCTGACCGCCGAGATCTCCCACGAGCTGCGCACGCCGCTGGCCAGGATCAGCGCCGAGGCCGAGCTGGCCGCAGGACGCGAGCGCACCCCTGAGCAGTACCGGCACAGCCTCGCCTCCATCCGCGCCGGAGCCCAGGAGCTCGCGCTCGCCTTGGACGCACTGCTCAGCGCCGCCCGTGCGGATCCGTCTGCCACCGCCTCCGGGCGGCTCGACGCCCGCTCGTTGGCCGAGGACGTCGCAGAGCGGGCGCGGCGCAGCGCCCCGGACGCGGTGAGCGTGGAGGTGAGGTGCGCCTCGCCCTCCTTGTCGGTGGCCGCTCAGCGCGACGTCGTCGAGCGAGCGTTGGCGCCGGTGGTCGAGAATGCCGCGCGCTTTGCTCGCGAGCGCGTGTGCATCGACGTCCGCGCCGAGGGCGGGCAGGTCGTGTTCGCGATCGGCGACGACGGTCCCGGTGTCGTCGCTGACATGCGCGAGCGCATCTTCGAGCCTGGCGTCAGCACGTCGGGCGGCGGGGAGGGCGATGGCGGATCGGGGGCCGGACTGGGACTGCCCCTCGCCCGGCGGCTCGCCCGGGCCGCCGGCGGGGACGTGGACTGCCTGGTCGCGCCGGCGGGCGGGGCGTTGTTTGGCGTGCGCCTACCGGCCGGGTGACGGCGTGCGGCGCACCCCAAGGGTCAGTGGCGACGCCGGGCGCGGATTCCCGTACCAGGTCGTGTCACGATCGCGCGCGTGGGGTTGGTAGCGCTGACCCTCGGTCTGGATCTGGTGAACGCGTCAGGAGGGACGCCGCACACCAACGCCTTCAAAGCGGGCGAAGTCGCGATCGAAGGAGACGATGGTGGCCCCGTGCTCGAGCGCCAGAGCGGCGAGGTGCGCGTCGCCGACCAGGTTGCCCGCGGTTCCGGCTCGCTCGAGCAGCCCACGCATCAGCGACAGGTGTTGACGGGTCGGCTCGAGCGTTACGGCGGGCGGCGACTGCAGCCAGCGCTCCAGGACGTCTGTGGCCTGGGTAGGACTGAGCGGACGGGGAAAGACCGCAGGGTGCGTGCTCAGACGCAAAAAAGCGAGGACAACTGTCCACGCGAACGCGACGGCCTCGCGACCGCCCAGCGCCAGGCCCAGCCAGGCTCGCGCCACGGCGTGCTCGCGTGCTCGCGCATCCACGGCGTAGAGCAGCACGTTGGCGTCGACCAGCAGCACGCCCTCAGGAGCCGCGCGCCAACCGCGCCGCCAGCTCCTGGTCCTCGAGCTCGCCGGCGAGGCGCAGGGCCCTGGTCACGTCGACCAGCGGCTCGCCCATGTCGTGCGTCGCGAACTGCTGGTCACCGGTGGGCTCCCGACCGGGCATTCCCGCCCGAATGGCGTCGTTCACGGCCTGCTTGAAGGTGAGCCCCTGCTCTCGCATCGCGCGCTTGACGAGCGCGTCCACGTCGGGGTCGAGGGTGATCGTGGTCCGCACAGGGAGCTGTGCATCATAGCATCGACCTCCATGATGTAGTGATGTACAGCGTGTGCGGCATGCTCGAGCTGACTTGGCACATCAGGCCTCCTGGGCAACCTACGCGGCGTACGCTGACGACTACCGTCCACTGATCATCTGTCCCGAGGAGCCCCGTTGCTGACCCGTTACGCCGCCGTCAGCGTTCGCCATCCCCGCCGGATCGCTCTGCTCGCCGTGCTCTTCTTCCTCGTGGCCGGAGTCTTCGGCGGCCCTGCCGCGGGCCTGCTGAAGGCCCGCAACGGCTTCGAGGATCCCTCCTCCCAGGCGGCGGCAGCGCGCAAGCAGATCGAGCGGGCGACTGGTATCGAGCCCACGGCGGGCGTCATCGCCCTTGTGCAGGGCGCTCGCGCGAGCGTGGGCGCGGCATCGGCGGCCGCCACTATGAGGACCGACCCCGCCGTCGCTCGCGTCGTCGTGAGCGCCCCCGACCCTTCTCGCCCTGCGCTCGATGGACATCCGGCGATCGTGGCCGCCACGCTGCGCTCGAGCGTCGACTCAAACGATGTCGTCAAGCGCCTGACGACCGCCTTTCACGCTCGCCACGACGTGCAGCTCGGCGGAGGCGCGGTCGCCGGCTACCAGGTGGGACAGCAGGCGACCAAGGATCTGGGGTTCGCGGAGCTGCTGGCCTTTCCGTTGCTCGCCCTGCTTGCCCTGCTCATCTTCCGGGGGGTCGCGGCGCTGCTGCCGCTCGCCGCCGGGATGCTCAGTGTCCTCGGCGCGTTCCTCGTCCTGCGCGCCGTCAACTCGGCCTATTCGCTCTCGTCGTTCGCGCTCAACCTGGTCATCGGCATGGGCCTCGGCCTGGCTCTGGACTACAGCCTGTTCATGGTCTCGCGCTTTCGCGAGGAGCTCGGACGCGGCGAGGACATCAACCAGGCTCTGCGTACGACGATGGCCACCGCCGGGCGCACCGTCATCTTCAGCGCGCTCACCGTGGCGGCCGCGATGGCGGCCCTGCTCGTCTTTCCCCAGCGCTTCCTCCAGTCCATGGGAATCGGCGGCGCCGTGGTGGCGCTGGTCGCCGCCGTGGTCGCGCTGACCGTGCTGCCCGCGCTCCTGGTGCTGCTCGGGCGGCGCATCGGGCTCCATAGACCGTCACCGGACGCCACGGGGCTCTGGTATCGCCTCGCGCACGGCGTGATGCGCCGGCCGGGGATCGTCGCCGCCGCCACCGCGGTCGTCCTGCTCATCGCCACCGTTCCGACGCTGCGTGCTCACTGGACCGGTGTCGATGCGTCGGTGTTGCCGACCAGCCAAAGCGCCAGGATCGTCTCGGACACGCTGGCGCGCGAGTTTCCCAGGGTCGAGAGCTCACCCATGACCGTCGTGGTCAGCGCCCCGGCGAGCGCGCGCCCCCAGGTCGCGGCTTACGCCGCCCGCGTGCGTGTCGTGCCCGGAGTAATCACCGTCGGCACACCGATGTCCCGCGGACCCGGCACCTGGCAGGTCGACGCCAACGTACGGGGCCTTGGCATCGAGCCCACGGCCCAGCGTGCGGTTGACGCCACGCGCGCGCTGAGCGCGCCCTTCCCCGTCGCCGTCGGCGGCGAAGCCGCTTCCTTTCACGACCAGCAGGCGGCGATCGCGGCCTCGCTCCCGCTCGCGCTCGCCATCCTCGTGGTCTCCACGCTGGTGGTCCTGTGGTTGATGACCGGGTCGGTGATCCTGCCGATCAAGGCGCTCCTCATGAATGCGCTTACCGTCGGCGCCGCCACCGGCCTGCTCGTGCTCGTCTTCCAGGACGGTCGCCTCACCGGTCCGCTCGCCTACACGAGCCAGGGTGGCATCGAATCGACCGACTTCCTGGTCCTGGCCGCGATCGTCTTCGCGCTCTCAACCGACTACGGCGTCTTTCTCCTGACGCGCATCAAGGAGGCCCGCGACGGCGGGCTCGACGACCGCGAGGCGGTCGCCGCCGGTCTTCAGCGCACCGGGGCGGTGGTGACGGCCGCATCCGTGCTCCTGGCGGTGGCGATCGGAGCTTTCGCGACGTCGAAGGTCGTCTTCCTCAAAGAGGTAGGCCTCGGCGCGGCAGCCGGGGTCCTGATCGACGCCTTCCTGGTGCGAACCCTCCTCGTGCCGTCGCTCATGGGTCTGCTGGGGCGCTGGAACTGGTGGGCCCCGGGGCCGTTGCGGGGCCTGCACCGGCGCATCGGCCTCGAGGAGCCGGGTGGGGGTGGGGCGCCGGTTGCCGCAGGACGCGGGTGACGCTCACTGTCGAGCAAACCCGACAGACCGGGGCCATCAAAGCTAGGCCCGCAGCGACGCGTCGTCGGTGGCAATGCCCATGATGCGCGCGATTCGGTCCATGTCCGCGTCGTGGGAGAGCAGGCTCACCTCGCGGCGCCACGCGACGGCCGCGATCATGCAGTCGACCGTCCCGCGCGGCGTGACGCCGGCAGCACGGCAGCGCCGGTAGATCCGCACCGCGCCGTCGAAGTCGGCTACTGCGTCGAAGGCCAACGGCTCGAAGCGCAGCAGCAGCCTGCGCAGATCGGCCTCTCGCCTCCCGTCGCGAGCCCCTGCGAGCACCTCCATGACCACGGGCTCGGTGACCGCAATCGGGCCCGCGGCCTCGATCAGCTCGGCCACGCGCTGGTCGACTGAGCTGTCGGTGGCGCGGTCGTACTCGACCCAGGCAGAAGTGTCGACCAAGATCACGCCAGTGGGCGCGGACCGGCATCGCTCGGGGGCGCAGACATCGCGTGGGCTCCACGCATCGCCAGTGCCTCCTCGCGGGTCATGGGCTGCCCGACCAGGTGGCGCAGCGCGAGGTCAACGGCCGCCGTCTTCGTCCGGACCGCGTAGCGGTCCATGATCGCTTCCACATAAGCGTCGTCGAGCTCTATGTTGGTTCTCGTTCTGCTCATACACTAATCGTACACCCACGGTGTACGTCACGTGTGTAGCTCCGCCTGCCGGGCGCGCGAGCGCCTGCACCCCACCGCCTGCGTTAGCTGTAGCGCATCGCCCTCACGGTGAGCGCTCGGCCGACCTCAGTCCCCCCAGCGACCACACCGCGAACAGCGCGATCAGGCCGAGCGCGCACGCGAAGGCAAGCCCGGAGTGGTCGTGTACCCCCGAGATCAACCCGCGCCCTCCCTCCAGGAACGCGGTGGCCGGGTTCACGCCGGCCACCGTGTGGATCCAGCCCTGCAGCAGGTTCAGCGGTACGTAGACCGGCGCCAGGAACAGGATCAGGAACACGGGCGTCTGCATGAGCGGCCCGGCCTGTATCGAGCGGAAGCGAAAGGCGACCCCGGCCGCCCAGCCGTACCCCACGAGCACCAGCAGGACCGCCAGGACGTAGAGGCCGAAGACGTCGAAGGGACCCCCGGTGATTCGCATGCCCGCCACCAGCGCCACCGCCGTGACCACCCCCAGCGTGATCGCCGCGCGCGTCAGCGCGACCAGCGCGTAGCCGAGCAGAATGCCACGCCGGTTCGAGGCCGCGAGCATCAGCCGGCGGGCAAAGCCCGACTCGAAGTCGATGGCCACGCTGAAGCCGGTGAACAGACCGCCGAACATGGCCGACTGCAGCAGCACGAACACGAACTGAAAGGCCGTGTAGCCGGCGGGGAAACGAAAGCCGGGCACGCTGCCCAGGGCCGAGAGTCCGCCCGCGAAGGCGGCCAGGAAGACCAGCGGGAAGACCAGCGAGGGGATCACGAGATCGGGGCGGCGCAGGTAGGTGTGCATGCTGCGCCAGGCGATCGCGCGCGCCACCGTCCACGCCCCTGCCCCGCGGCCCGGCGTGGCGCTCATGTGCGCTGCAACCTGGTCCGCAGGGCGGCGGCGGCCGCGAGCAGCCCGACCGCGACCAGACCGAGGGCCACGGCGAAGCCCCGCCCCAGCGCGGTGGCGTCCCAGCCCGAGATGAACAGGCTGCGAAAGCCCTCGATGAGGTAGGAGATCGGGTTCCAGGTGGCGACGGTGTGAAACCACCCGGTGCGCAAAAGCTCGCGCGGCAGGTTGCCCGAGGACAGGAAGATGAACACGAAGAACAGCGGAAACAGCCCCTGCACGGCCTCCCCGGAGCCAGTGCGCAGCGCCGCGAAGCAGCCGATGGCTCCGAAGCCCACGGCCACCAGGGACCCGAGGACCAGGATGACCAGGGCCCCTCCCACCCCGGTGATCAGGTGCGCCCCGGCGATCAGGCCGATGAGGATGTAGATCGCCGACTGCATGACGCCCAGCACCGCCACCCCCACGAGCAGGCCGGCGATCAGAGACGTGCGCCGCAGCGGGGTCAGGGCCAGGCGATTGAAGAAGCCGCTCTCGATGTCCTCGGCCAGGTTGGTGCCCGTATTGATGAGCGAGAACATGCCGCCCTGGATGAAGGCCACAGCGATGGCAAAGGAGATGTAGGAATGCGTGGGAAAGCCGGGGAGGTGGGTGGCCGCCTTCAAGCCGCTCGCGTTCACGGCCAGCAGCATGGCCGGGAAGAAGATGATGGGAAAGAGCTGAAAGGGTTGGCGCAGCGTCTTGAGCATCGATCGTCGCGCCAGCTGGCCGACCTGGACTGCGAGCACGCTCACGCCGGCGCACCCTCGGCCACGGCGTCGTCCTGCGTGCCCCCGGCTCCTTCGAGTGAGCGACCCGTCTTGGCCAGGAAGACGTCATCCAGACTGGGGGCGTGCAGGCGCAGGTCGGCCACGCGCAGCCCCTCGCCGTCCAGCGTGCGCACGATCTCGGCCAGGTCGCCCACCCCCTCGGGCAGGCGCACCGCCACCCCCTTGGGCGACGCGGCCGCCTGCTCACCGAAGCGGCTCAGGACGGCGACCAGGCGCTCGTGCTCTCCCGGGTCCTGCGGGATCGCCTCGACGCTCGGGCGTCCCACCTCGGCCTTGAGCGCGGTCGGCGTACCCTCCGCCACGATCGCGCCGCGGTGGATGATGCCCACGCGATCGGCCAGCACGTCGGCCTCCTCCAGGTACTGGGTGGTCAAAAAGACGGTCACGCCGTCGTCGCTGGCCAGGCGGCGCACCTCGTCCCACAGGGCGGCGCGACTCTGGGGATCCAGGCCGGTGGTGGGCTCGTCCAGGAACAGGATCGAGGGGCCATGCACGAGGGCCAGGGCCAGGTCCAGCCGCCGTTTCATGCCTCCCGAGTAGCCGCCCACCTTACGATCGGCGGCGTCGGTCAGCCCCACGCGCTCCAGCAGGCGCCGCCCACGCTCGTCGCGCTCGGTGCGCGTGAGCCCGTGCAGGGCACTCTGCAGGCGCATGTGCTCGCGGCCGGTGAGAAACGGATCCAGCGCGGACTCCTGCAGCGAGGCGCCGATGGCCCGGCGCACCTCGGCGCCCTGGCGCTCGACGTCAAAGCCCGCCACCCGCGCGCTGCCCGCCGTCGGCGGCAGCAGCGTGGTGAGCACCAGGACGGTGGTCGACTTGCCCGCGCCGTTGGGCCCCAGGAAGCCGTAGATCTCCCCCGGCGCCACACGCAGGTCGATGCCGTCGACCGCGCGCACGCCGCCCTTGAACTCGCGCACCAGGCCGTCGACCTCGATGCCCCCTTGCTGAACGTCAGCCATGCCCCGACGGTATCGCGCCGCCGACGCCTTCCCAGACCCTGCGGGGCGATCCGGCGCGAGAACCCCTGCTGCTCAGTCTCCCGCGCTGCGACTCAGCGGCTGGCTCATGGCCGGCGTGTCGGGCGCGCGCCGGTAGGGGTGCTCGTCCGGGGTGTCCTCCTCGTGGTAGACGCTCTCGGCGTTGACCGCCCAGATGTCGTGTTGCGCGCCCGTGAGCAGGGTGTCCACGGTGCGGATGGCCGTCAGCGACGAGTGGTCTGAGTTGTTGTAGCGATGCAGCCCGTTGCGCCCCACCTGCTGCATGTTGGTGATCGCGTCCAGCCATCCGCGGATGCTCTGCACGCGCTCGGCGTAGTCGGCGTCGTACATCGGATAGGCCTTGGGCACGCGGACCACGTAGCCGCGGTCGACGCGCTCGCGCGGACACAGCCCGAGGCGCGCCAGCTCGTCGGTGGCCAGGGCGACCAGGTCCTCGTCGGCCATCGTCCACAGGTCGTCGCCCTCGAAGCAGAAGTACTCCAGGCCGACACACGCCTTGGCCGGGTCGGGCACCATCCACGGACTCCAGGACCGGTAGTTCTGGATGCGCCCGACCTGCACCTCGGGCTCGTGGATGTAGATCCAGTTGTCGGGAAAGAGATCCTCACCGTCCACCACGAGGGCCACGGTGAGAAAGTCTCGGTAGCGCAGGCCGCGCGCCGCCGCCTGCACGTCCTCACCGGGAGCCGGGTCGGTCATCCCCACCGTGTCGCGCAGGGGCAGTGAGGAGATCACGAAGCTTGGGGTGATGCTCTCACCTGCGGCGATCACCTCCCGCACCGCGCCGCCCTCGATGACCAGGCGCTGCACCGGCGTGCGCAGTCGCACCTCGCCGCCGTGGGCGGTGATCTCGCGTGTCATCGCGTCCCACATCTGCCCGGGCCCGTAGCGCGGGTAGTGAAAGCGATCGATCAGGCTCTTGACCTTGTTGCCCCGGTTGCCGAAGAAGGCCGCCTTGGCCGCCGAGAAGAACGACAGCCCCTTGATTCGCTGGGCCGCCCACTCGGCGCGGATCTCACTCGGCGGAACGCCCCACACCTTCTCGTTGTAGGACTTGAAGAACAGCTCGTACAGGCGTCGTCCGAAGCGATTGCAGACCCACTGCTCCAGCGTGTCCTCGGGCCCCTTGTCGCGACGGATGGCGACGCGCAGATAGGAGAGCAGCGAGCGCGTGAGCTCGACCGGGCCGAGCTTGCGGATCACGTCGGGGCCGCGCAGCGGATAGTCGAGGAACTTCTTGTTCCAGTAGATGCGCGACATGCGCGGGCGCAGGAGAAACTCGTCGTCGAGCACCTCGTGCCACAGCGCGTCGACTTCCTTGGCCTTGGTGAAGAAGCGGTGGCCTCCCAGGTCAAAGCGGTAGCCGTCCTCGGTGACCGTCTTGGCCAGGCCTCCCACCTGCTCGTCGGCCTCCAGTACGAGCACCGGGCGACCCGCCTTGGCCAGCAGATAGGCGGCGGTCAGGCCCGCCGGACCGCCGCCCAGCACCACCACCGGGTGTGCGGCGTCGATCTCCCCCCCCGTGCTCGGCGAGGTCGGATCCTGCAGCGATTGTTCGGTGACCGGTTGCGTGCTGACTCCTTGGTGACTGAAGGGAACGTTCAGGTCAGGGCCGTGGGAGACCCAGGGCGCGTTCAAAGGGTAGGGCCCACGGTGGTCGAGCCGGCCGCGCAGAACCGGGGACCGACCAGACATCACCCGATCCCAACGCGCGAGGACACTGCGCGCACGCACCATACCTGGTGCGAAGCATCTGTGGCCAATCCCTACCCGCGCGGGCCCGGGGGCAATCTTCGCCTTCAGGAACGGTCGGCGCACGTCGATAACAACAAGGTGATGAAGATCGCCCACGCAGCCCGACGCCCGCGGCGGGTGCGCGTCGGCGTGCGCGCCGGCGCGCTGCTGGCCGTGCTCGTGCTCGTGGGGGCCATCGCCAGCATCGTGGGACTGCGCCAGCACTCCGGGCGCGAGCAGGCCACGGCGGCCATGATCTCCGATGTGCGCGTGGACGTGGCCAGCGCCGAGAGCGTTCAGTGGCAGTCGCTCGTCGAGGGCGCTCCGGACTTCACCTTTCAGGAACGCACGCGCGCGCTGAGCGCAAACCTCCTGGCCGATGAGCGCAGGCTGCGCCGTCAGGTGAGCCTCGACAGTGCCAACCAGCGCGTGCTTGCCCTGATCGAGGGCTACCGCGCAAGCCTGGCCCGCGAGCAGAGCGCCGTGGCGGCACACCGCCTGGCCTATGGACGCCGGCTGGCCAGTACCGACGTGACCCCCACCGCCGTGTTCGTCAACGACGCGCTGCAGCGCCTGGGCGGCGCCCTGCGCGCCCGCGCGAGCGCCGGACAGACGGCTGCCGACCACACGGCGCTGGGCATCGGCGCCGCCGCCGTTGCGCTCATCGGCCTCATGTCGGTCCTGATCGGGCGCACCCGCCGCCGCGCCGCAGCGTCCGCCCGGGGCATGCTGCGAGCCAACGAGCGGCGCATGCGCTCGCTGGTGCAGAACTCAACCGACGTGGTGCTGATCGTCGATCCCGACTCGACGGTCACCTACGTGACGGACTCCGTCGAGCGAGTGCTGGGCAGCAAGCCCGCGAGCCTGCTCGGACACCGCCTCACCGAACGCTTGGGCGAAGACGCCAGGGCACAGCTCGAGGCCGCCCTGCACCGTCTGGCGGCCCCCGGTCACGCCGCCAGCACAGCGGTTTGGCCCATCCGCCACGCCGGGGGGCACACGCTGGCCATCGAGGCGACGGCGGCCAACATGCTGCTCGAGCCCAGCGTGGCCGGTCTGGTCATCACCCTGCGCGACGTGACCGAGCGACGGGCCCTGGAGGAGCAGCTGCGCCACCAGGCCTTTCACGATCCGCTCACCGGCCTGGCCAACCGCGCCCTGTTCGAAGACCGCGTGCGCCACGGGCTCCAGCGCCTGGCGCGTGTGCCGGGCGAGCTCTCGATCCTGCTGATCGATCTGGACGACTTCAAGACCGTCAATGACTCCCTCGGCCACGCGGCCGGCGACCGCCTGCTGCTGGAGGTGGCCACGCGCATGCACGCGTGCCTGCGCACGAGTGACACCGTGGCCCGCCTGGGGGGCGACGAGTTCGCGGTGCTGATCGAGGACCCGGCCGTCGGCGAAGGATCGGCCGAGGAGCTGGCCGGACGCCTGCTCGACTGCGTGGGTCGCCCTCTCGAGCTCGAGGGGCGCTTCCTCAGCATTCACGCCAGCGCCGGCGTGGCCCACCGCAGCGAGCTGGGCACCAGCGCCGACGAGCTCATGCGCAACGCTGACATCGCCCTGTACGCGGCCAAGGACGACGGCAAGTCGCGCGTGCGCGCCTTCGAACCACAGATGCTCGATGTCGCGCGCCAGCGTCTGAGCCTGCGCGAAGACCTCCAAGGCGCGCTCGAGCGCGACGAGCTGCGCGTCGTCTACCAGCCGATCACCGACCTGCGCGATAACAGCGTTCATTCCCTGGAGGCGCTGCTGCGCTGGGAGCACCCACAGGACGGCGTCATCTCGCCGGCCGACTTCATCCCCCTGGCCGAGCAGACGGGTCTGATCGTGCCCATCGGTCGCTGGGTGCTCGAGCGTGCGTGCTCGGACCTGCGGCGCTGGCATCAGGCCGGCCACCCACACCTGCAGGTGAGCGTGAACGTCTCGGCCGTGCAGCTGGCCGGCGCCGAATTCGTGGGCGAGGTGCGGGAGGTGCTGCGGGCGACCGCGGTTTCCCCCGACCGCCTGATCCTGGAGCTGACCGAGTCCACCCTCGTCGAGGATCGTCCCGGCGCGCCGCTCAAGCTGGCCGCCCTGCGCGAGCTGGGAGTGCGTATATCCATCGACGACTTCGGCACCGGCTACTCGTCACTGAGCTACCTGCGCCGCCTCGCCGTCGACACGCTGAAGATCGACCGTTCGTTCATCGCCGGCCTGGACCACGGCGCCCACCAGACCACCCTGGTGCGGTCGATCATCGAGCTGGCCCACTCGCTGAAGCTGCAGGTGGTGGCCGAGGGCATCGAGGACGACGACCAGCGCACGTTCCTGCGCGAGACGAGCTGCGACCTGGGCCAGGGCTTTCTCTTCTCCCGGCCCGTCAGCCCGGGGGAGATCGGTGCGCTGCTGGGCGCCGCGAGCGCGCCCGAGCTCAGCCTCAGCGGCGCTCGAGCAGACGCCTGAGGCGATCGCCCAGCACCCGCATCAGCAGGCACAGACCTCCGATCGGCCTGGCGCTCGTCGGCGTCAGCGGACGCCGGGTGCTTGCGCCGGGCGCCGGCGGAGCCGGCGGCGGGCGCTGGGTCTCCTCGCTCTCCAGGTTGGCGCGCAGGCAGGCCGCGAAGTCGGCCAGCAGCCGGTTGGAGACGTCCTGGATCATGCCCCCGCGCCCGAACCGGGCCAGGCGTCCGGTGATGGTGAAGTCGCTGACCACCTCCACGCGGGTTCCCTCGCCGTCCTCGTGCAAGGTGTTCACCAGCGTCGCCTTGACCCCACCCTGCCCGCGCTTGTCGGTGCCCGAGGCCTGCATGGTGGCCACGCGCGCCTGCTCGTCCAGGTTCTCGATGCGCAGCCGCCCGTTGTAGGCCGCCGTCGTCGGTCCGAGCTTCACCGAGAACGTCCCGTGATAGGTGCCGTCGGCGTCGACCTCGGTGACCTGGGCGCCGGGCAGGCAGGGCGCCACCCGCTCCACGTCGATCAGGGTCTCCCACACCCGGCTCACTGGGGCCGAGACCGCGAATGACTGCTCGAGGTTCATGACTCACACCACCTCCAGATCGGCCACCGTGTCGATGTCGTCGGCGCGGGCCAGGTGCCCGCACTCCCACTCCCGCACGCGCGCCCCGCCCAGCAGGTCGCGCGCGCCGCTGTCGCCCCGCAGGGCCAGCAGATTCTCGTAGAGCTCGCGCTTGAGCAGCACCGGATGCCCCGGCTTGCCCCCGTACGTGGCGCGCACCGCGGCGTGGCTGCCGCTCGCTTGGTCGACCACGCCGGCGATCACCTGGGGGGTGATCAGCGGCTGATCACCGAGGACCACCAGCAGCGCCTCGCAGTGCTGCAGGGCCCGTACGCCACAGCGCAGCGACGCCGCCATGCCCTCCTGCCACTGCGCGCACTCCACCACCTCGGCGTCGAACATGTCCACCCCGGCGCGCACCTCGCCGGCTCGAGCGCCCAGCACGACGACGATCCGCTCGAGCGCCCCGACCGCGACCATCGCGGCCACCGCGTGCTCGAGCAGCGGCCGACCCCGAAGCTCGGCCAGCTGCTTGGGACTGCCAAAGCGCCGCGACTCGCCCGCGGCCAGCACCATGCCCCCGATCATCGAACGGGCCCGGGACGGGTCATGTCGCTGCGATCTCCTTTTCCAGGATGTCGGCCAGCTCCTCCAGTGAGGCCAGCGAGTTGCCGGCCAGGAAGTGATCGACGTGAGGCAGCGCCGCGCGCATGCCACGCGTGAGCGGCTCGTAGGCGGGCTGGGCCTTGAGCGGGTTCAGCCAGATGGTGGCGTGCGCACAGCGCCGCAGCCGCGCCATCTCGGCGCTCAGCTGCAGCGGATCGCCGCGATCCCAGCCGTCAGACAGCACCACCACCACCGCTCCACGCCCCACCCGGCGGCCGTGTTCGCGGTTGAGCGTGGCCAGCGCGTCGCCGATGCGCGTCCCGGCGGCGATGTCGCTCACCGCCGCGCCGGCGCGCGCCAGCGCCCGGTCGGGGTCGCGCGCCGACAGCTCCCGCGTGACGCGTGTCAGGCGCGTGCCGAACACGAAGGCCTCCACCCGCCGGTGTGCGGCCACGCTCGCGTGCAGGTAGGCGAGCAACATGCGCGCGTACGGGGACATCGAGCCCGACACGTCGCACACGAGCACCAGCGGGCGCGCGCGCAGGCGTGGCGCGCGGTAGCGACGCTCCAGGGGCTCGCCCTGATGGCGCAGCGACGCCCGCACGGTGGCGCGCAGATCCTGGCGACGCGCGCGTCGGCGCGATGGCCGCGTGCGCCGCGCGGTCACCGTCAGCCCACGGCGGGCCAGGCGCGCGAGCAGCCACCGCGCCCGCTGGCGCTCGTGCTCGTCAAACAGGGCGAAGTCGCGGTGGCGCAGCAGCTCGAGCTCACTCCAGGCCGCGGGGCGCACGGCCGGCGGCGCCGCGTCCGCGTGGGCGTGGGACCCGGGCACGGCAAAGCGGGGCAGGCCCGCGCTCATCGCGCTGTCCATCCCGGGAGGCCGCCCGGTCACCGGTGAGCGCGCGTCGCGCGGCGCAAAGCAGGCGGCGTAGGCCTCGTCGAACGCGCCCAGCTCATGGCGCGACGCGCACAGCTGCGCGCGCAGGGCCAGGTAGGCGCTGCGGGGCTCCGACGCGTCCACCGCGGCCAGCGCCCGGTGGGCCCGAAGCAGCGGTCCCACCCCGGCGGGCACCCCGCGCGCGCGCAGCTCGCCCGCCAGGCGCGACAGCGAGCCGATCACCGCCTCGGCGTCGCGCTGGAGCGGTGCTGGGGCGGTCCCGGGCGCGGGTCCAGGCCGGTTCGCGCGCCGACCGGGCACTGACCCCCGGGGGCTCGCGGGCTCAGACACCCTCCAGCACCCCCTCGGCCCGCACGCGCACGATGTCCTCGCGCACCTTCAGGGTGGCGCCCAGGCAGCCGTCCAGCCCGGCGTCCTGGAGCGCGAGCAGGGCCTGGGCCCAGGCGATGGTCTCGCCCACGCCGGGCAGCTTGTAGAGGTCAAGCGCGCGCAGCCGGGCCACCGCAGCACAGACCCGGCGGGCCACTTCCTCGGGCGCCTCGGGCAGTCGCGCACGCACGATCTCAACCTCCCGAGCGCTCGTAGGGTAGTCGATCCAGTGGTACAGGCAGCGCCGCTTGAGCGCGTCGTGCAGCTCGCGCGTGCGGTTGGAGGTGAGCAGCACCAGCGGGCGCGCGCGCGCGGTGATGGTGCCCAGCTCGGGGATGGTGACCGCGAAGTCCGACAGCAGCTCGAGCAGGAAGGCCTCGAACTCGTCGTCGGCGCGATCGATCTCGTCGATCAGCAGGACCACCGGGCCGTCGTGCTCGAGGGCCTCCAGCAGCGGTCGGCGCAGCAGGAACTCGGGGCCGAACAGGTCGGGCGCGCCGGCGCCCTGCTCGGCCGCCCGGATGGCCAGCAACTGGCGCTGGTAGTCCCAGTCATACAGCGCGTGGTGCAGCTCGATTCCCTCGTGGCACTGCAGGCGAATCAGGCGAGCGCCGGTGGCCGCGGCCAGGGCGCGCGCCACCTCGGTCTTGCCCACCCCGGCCTCCCCCTCGAGCAGCAGCGGCTGGCGCAGACGGTCGGCCAGGAACACCGCGACTACGAGCGCCTCGTCGGCCAGGTAGCGCTCGCCCGCCAGGGCGCGGCGCACCTCCTCGGGCCCAGCGAAGCGCCCGTCCTGGGGCACCGCGCTCAGGTCGTCCCGGCGCTCGCCGCCTGGGTGAGCGCGCGCCGGCACAGCACGCGCGCCAGGTGGCGCTTGTAGTCGGCACTGGCGTTGAGGTCGCCCGCCGGCTCGGTGCCCGCCGGCGCCTGCTCGGCCGCCGCGGCGATGTGCTCGGCGTCCAGCGGCTGGCCGCGCAGCGCCTCCTCCGCGGCGCTCGCGCGCAGCGGGGTGGAGCCCATGTTGGTCAGGGCGACGCGTACGTCCTCACATTCACCACCGCTCGCCTTGACCAGGGCGCAGACGCCCACCATGGCCCAGTCCTCGGCCCGGCGGTTGAACTTCTCATAGCCCCACCCCCAGCCCTGTAGCGCCTGCAGGTGCACCTCGGTCAGCACCTCCTCGGCGCCCACCGCGGTGGTCAGGTAGTCACTGAAGAAGGCTGACGCCTCCACGCTGCGCCGGCCGGAGGCGCTCGTCAGCGTGACCTGGCCGTCGAGCGCCAGGAGCACGGCCGGCAGGTCTGACGCGGGGTCGCCGTGGGCCAGCGAGCCTCCGATCGTCCCGCGGTTGCGCACCTGCTGGTCGGCGATGCCGGCGGCCACCTTGGCGGTCAGGCCGAGCTCGCTCATGCTCTGCAGATCGGCGTGGCGGGTCATCGCGCCGATGCGCACGCTCCCGTTCTCGCGCTGCACGCCGCGCAGGCCGGGCACGTGGCGCAGGTCGACCAGCAGCGAGGGCACGGCCAGGCGCAGCTTCATCAGCGGGACGAGCGAGTGCCCGCCGGCCAGCAGCTTGGCCTCCTCGCCCCCGTCGGCCAGAGCCCCGATGACCCCCTCGAGGCTGTCCGGGGCGACGTAGTCGAACTCGGCGGGGATCACAGCGCACCTCCTTGCGGGTTCGCGGGCGCTTGCCCGGAGGCCTGCCCAGGCGCCTGCCCGGGTGACGCGGGGCCCGACCCAGCGGAGCCACGTGCGTGCTCGTCGAGCTCCACGCCCTGCTCGGTCGCCCGCGGGCCAGATCCGCGCCCGCGCGCCTGCTCGAGTGCCGCCCATACGCGCATGGGCGTGAGCGGCATGTTGATGAAGTCGATCCCCAGCGGCCGCAGCGCGTCGATCACCGCGTTGGTGATGGCCGGCGAGGCCGCGATGGTGCCCGCCTCGCCGACACCCTTGACACCGAGGGAGTTCGTCGGCGAGGGGGTCTCGGTGCGGTCAGTCTCAAAGCTCGGGATCTCTGCCGCGGTGGGCAGCGCGTAGTCCACGAAGGTGCCGGTGACCAGCTGGCCCTCGGCGTCGTAGACCACCTGCTCGTAGAGGGCCTGGCCGATGGCGTGGGTGATCCCACCGTGCACCTGACCGTCGATGAGCAGCGGGTTGATGGCCGGTCCGCAGTCGTCCACCGCGACGTAGCGCACCACGCTGACCTTGCCCGTCTCCACGTCGACGTCGACGATGGCCGCGTGCGCCCCGAAGGGAAACACGAAGTTGGCCGGGTCATAGAAGGATGTCTCCTCCAGGCCGGGCTCCATGCCCTCGGGCAGGTTGTCGGGGATGTGGGCGGCGCCCGACACCTCGGCCATGGTCATGCCCCGGTCGGGCGAGCCGCGCACCGAGAAGCGCCCGTCGCGCACCTCGATGTCCTCGGGAGCCGCCTCGAGCTGGTGGGCCACGATCGAGCGCGCCTTGTCGGCCACCCGCTCGGCCGCCCGGGCCACAGATTCACCGCCCACCGACAGCGAGCGCGATCCGTAGGTCCCCAACCCCACCGGACCCGTACCGGTGTCGCCGTGGATGATGTCCACCTGCTCGGGAGTGACGCCCAGGCGGTCGGCGACGATCTGGGCAAAGCCCGTCTCGTGGCCCTGGCCGTGCGGAGAGGTGCCGGTGTACACGGTCACCGCGCCGCTCACGTGCACGCGCACCAGGGCGGACTCCCACAGCCCGGTCTGCAGGCCGAAGCCGGCCGGCCCAGTCACGCGCGACGGGGCCAGCCCGCAGATCTCGGTGTAGGTGGAGAAGCCCACGCCGCGGTGGATGCCCTGCTCGCGTAGGCGGGCCTGCTCGGCCCGAAAGGCGGGCAGGTCCAGGTTGGCCAGCAGCTTGTCCAGGCTGGCGTGGTAGTCGCCCGAGTCATAGACCACCCCGTAGGCCACCTCGGCAGGGAAGTCCTCCTTGGGGATGAAGTTGCGCCGGCGCAGCTCCAGGGGGTCGATGTCCAGCTCGGCGGCGAGCTGATCCATCATCATCTCCAGCATGTGCGTGGCCTCGGGGCGCCCGGCTCCGCGGATGGCGTCGGTGGGCATCTTGTTGGTGAAGACCCCCACGATGTCGGTCTTGACGTTGGGCACCTTGTAGCAACCGGTCATCACGAAGGCCCCGAGCGAGGGCACGGCCGGGGTGAGCAGCATGTGGTAGGCGCCGAGGTCGGCGACGATGTGGGAGTGGATGGCGGTGATGGTGCCGTCACGCTTGGCCCCGAAGCGCACGGTGGCGACCTGGTCGCGTCCGTGGTGGCTGACCGCCATGTTCTCCGAGCGGGTCTCCGTCCACTTGACCGGCCGGCCGAGGTGCCGCGCGGCCCAGGCCAGCAGCGCCTCTTCGCCGTAGACCTGCAGCTTGGAGCCAAAGCCGCCGCCCACCTCCGGCGCGATGATGCGCACGCGCTCCTCGCTGAGGCCGAGCATCAGCGACATGAACAGGCGCACGAAGTGGGGAACCTGCGTGGAGGACCACATGGTCAGCGCACCACCGCGGTACTCGGCCACCACCCCGCGCGGCTCGATCGCCGCTCCCGCGGTGCGGTGGTTGACGATGCGCCGCTCGATGACCACCTCGGCCTCGGCCAGCGCCGCGTCGACGTCTCCGCCTCCCAGCGACCACTCGTGCGACTTGTTCGTGTGAAGCGCGTCGTGCACGAGGGGAGAGCCCTCGGCCAGCGCGGTCTCGGGGTCCACGACGACGGGTAGGGACTCGTACTCCACGAGCACGTCCTCGGCGGCGTCCACGGCCAGGTACTTCTCCTGCGCGAACACGGCCGCCACCGGATCGCCGACGTGGTTGACCTCTCCGCGGGCCAGCGGCCAGTGCTCGGGCGTGTTCACCTGCACCCCGGGCGGCACCCAGGCCATGGGCAGCGGCGCCTGGAGGTCTAAGTCCTCACCGGTGAGCACCGCGTGCACCCCCTCGCGGGCCAGCGCGGCCGAGGCGTCGATGGAGACGATCCGGGCGTGGGCCTCGGGAGAGCGCACGAGCACGACGTGCAGGGTGCCGGGCAGCACGACGTCGTCGATGTAGGTCGCCTGTCCGGTGATCAGGCGGGGGTCCTCCTTACGACGCAGCGAGCGTCCGACGTAGCCCTCGCTGGCCGGGGGCGCCTGCTCGACCGTGCTCACGCCGGCACCTGTGAGTCGGCGTGCGCGGACGGTGCGCCGTCCGCCTGCGCCGCCTCCTGCACGGCGCGCACGATGTTGTGATAGCCCGTGCAGCGGCACAGGTTGCCCTCCAGGCCGTGGCGGATCTCGTGCTCGCTTGGGTGGGGATTGCGCGCGAGCAGGTCGGCGGCGGCCATGATCATGCCCGGGGTGCAGTAGCCGCACTGCAGGCCGTGCTTGTTCCAGAAGGCCTCCTGCAGCGGGTGCAACTCGCCCTCGCGACCGATGCCCTCGATCGTGGTGACCTCGCCTCCGTCGGCCTGCACGGTGAGCAGCGTGCAGCTCTTGACCGCCTCGCCGTCGAGGTGCACGGTGCACGCCCCGCAACTCGAGGTGTCACAGCCGACGTGGGTGCCGGTCAGCGCCAGCGTGTCGCGCAGGAAGTGCACCAGCAGCTGGCGGGGCTCCACCTGCGCGCTGCGGGGCGCCCCGTTGACGGTCATGCGGACATCGGTTGCGGACATGCCTTTCCTCTCCAAGAAGGTCGCCCAAAACAGTGCGGGCGATGTTACTCCCGGCCGCTTCCCCGGCGCCCCGCATGGCCGCAGGGCGCAATTGCGCGCAATGCCCTGCCTCTCGCTCGGCGGCGCGTCAGGGCTCCTGAAGGCGTGTGCGCATCACGCGCACCGCGTCGGGGTGGCAGTCGACGAGCACGTAGCGGCGACCGAGCGCGCGGCACACGGCTCCCAACGTTCCCGAGCCGGCGAAGAAGTCCAGACACCATCCCCCCGGGTGTGAGGAGGCGCCCACGAAGCGACGCACGAGGCCCTCGGGCTTCTGGGTGGGATAGCCCGTCTTCTCCGCGCCGCGTGTCGGCACGATGGTGTGCCAGATGACGTCGGTGGGCAGCTTGCCACGAGCGGCCTTCTCGGGACCGACCAGCCCGGGAGCCATATAGGGCTCGCGCTCGACCTGCTCGGAGTCGAAGTGGTAGCGGTCGCGGTCGCGCACGTAGACGAGGATCGTGTCGTGCTTGGCCGGCCAGCGCCGGCGCGTCTTGGCCCCGTAGTCGTAGGCCCAGATGAGCTCGTTGAGAAAGCACTCACGGCCGAAGATGTCGTCGAGCAGCAGCTTGCAGTAGTGAGCCTCCCGGTAGTCGATGTGGAAGTAAAGGGTGCCGTCCTGTGCCAGCAGCTCCCGGGCCCGTTCGAGTCGGGGAGCCAGGAAGTCCAGGTAGGAGCCGAAGCGGTCGTCGTAGGCCAGCGCGCTCAGCAGGGTCGACCGATAGGCGCGTCCGCCGAAGCCGCGCCGGTCGCCGGCGCTCTCGTCGCGCGTCACCGTAAGGGTCTGGCGCCGCTGGCGATGTCCCGTGTTGAACGGAGGGTCGATGTAGATGAGGTCAAAGGCACCGGCGGGCAGGCGGGTCAGCACCTGCTCGTTGTCGGCGGCGACGATCAGGTCGTCGCTCAGGGCCAGCGGCGCCGGGGCTCGGCCGACCTCCTCGGCGTCCATGAACCGCACCTGCGCCAAGGTAGCGGCCGCGCTGGCGGGGGAGGTCGCCCGCCGCGGTGACCGCTGGCGTTGGAGGGCGCCGCCGGGAGGTCGCCCGCCGCGGGGACCGCTGGCGTTGGAGGTCGCCGCGGCGGACCGCTGCCGCGGGGACCGCCGGCGTGGAAGGGCGCCGCGCGGACCGCTGCCGCTAGACGACGGCCAGCGGGGCGGGCTTGATCGTCTGCCCGCCCGGCACCGGCGCGGATACCCGCGCGCCGTGCGTCCCGCCGGCCCCCGCCTTGGCCGGCCCGCCGGAGGTGATGATCGCGGTGGCCATCGTCGCCGCCACGAGCAGGACGCTGATCAGGATGACCAACCGCTCGCCACTGCGGTTGCGCGGGAAGTCGGGCATGCGCATGCCGATGCCCACCGACACGACTATCGCCCAGATGGCCAGCAGCCCGCCGGCGATGTAGAAGGGAAGGTGGCTCTTCTCGGCGGCCAGGACGGGGAGCAGTACAGACGCCGGGAGGTGCATCGGCGCGAGCGTAGCCGATGCACGCGCGGGTATGCTCCGAGCCGGTGAATGCCATGAGCGAGAAGGCCCCACCCCTGTACTGCCTCGTCGAGATCCCCCGCGGATCGCGCAACAAGTACGAGTGGAACGAGAAACTGCAGGCGATCACCCTCGACCGCTTCCTGTTCTCCTCGGTGGTCTATCCCACCGACTACGGCTTCATCCCCGACACCGTGGGCGAGGACGGCGATCCCCTTGACGCGCTGGTCTGCGTGTCAGAGCCGACCTTCCCGGGCTGCGTCATCGAAGTCAAGCCCATCGCCGTGTTCAAGATGCGCGACGACAAGGGAACCGACGACAAGGTCTTGTGCACACCGCTCAACGATCCCAACTGGAGCACCATGGAAGGGCTCGCCGACCTGCCCATCGCCATGCGCGACGAGATCTCCCATTTCTTCTCGATCTACAAGCAGCCGGAGGGCAAGGTCGTCAAGGTGGACGGCTGGTATGACCTGCCCACCGCCCGCGTCCTGATCGACGAGGCGCGCCACCGCTGGAGCGCCGGCAAACCCGGGGAAGTGCCGGCGTGACCGACGCGGTGCGCACGCCAGACGAGCTGCTGGCAGAGCTCCCCGAGTTCCCCTTCGCTTCGCAGTACCGCACGTGGGACGGGCTGCGCCTGGCCCACCTGGACGAGGGGCAGGGAGCGCCCGTGGTCTTCGTGCACGGCGAGCCCACCTGGTCGTTCCTGTGGCGCAAGGTCATCGACCCGGTGCGCGCGGCGGGCTTTCGCGCCATCGCCCCCGACCTGCCCGGTTTCGGCCGCTCGGACAAGCCCATCGACATGGACTGGTACTCCTACGACCGTCACTCGGCCGCGCTGAGTGACCTGCTCGAGCACCTGGACGTGCGGGGTGCGACCATGGTCGTGCACGATTGGGGCGGTCCCATCGGGCTGCGCGCCGCCGTTGAGCACGCCGAGCGCTTCGAGCGGCTGGTCATCCTGGACACCGGACTGTTCACCGGTCATCAGAAGATGACCGACGCGTGGATTGCCTTCCGCGACTTCGTGGCGCGGACCGAGGATCTGCCCGTGGGCATGCTCGTGCGCCGCGCGTGCCACCGCGATCCGGGTGACGAGGTGATCGCCGCCTACGACGCCCCCTATCCCAGCGTGGACTCCAAGGCGGGAGCGCGCGCCTTCCCGCTGATGCTTCCCACCGCCCCCGAGCACCCCGGTGGTGAGGCCGGCCAGCGCGTGCTCGAGGCCCTGCGCGAGGATCGACGCCCGACGCTGATGATGTGGGCGGACGCCGATCCGGTGCTGCCCCTGAAGACCGGCGAGCGCTTCGCAGCGGCGATCGGGCGCCCAGCCCCCGAGGTGGTGGCCGAGGCCGGCCACTTCCTGCAGGAGGATCAGGGCGCGCGCATCGGCCGGCGCATCGCCGAGTGGCTGACCGCCTGACGCGGAAGTACCGAGGGCATGGGGGGGCCGGCCGGCGAGAGCCTCGGCGTGCCTCCGAGCGTGGGCGTGAGCGTCGGGGGCGTGCCCGGAGCCACGGCGTGCCCGTCCCGTCCGGCTAGCTTGGCCAGGTACATCGCGCGGTCGACCTCGGCCATCACCGTCGCGACATCGGGCGCCGGATCGGTATGAATGGGGGTCGCTCCCACCGAGACGGTGACCGCGCCGTGGGCGCAGTCACGGGTGCGCCCACGCACGGTTTCGACGATCGTGGCGGCGATCTTCGCCGCGTCCTGCGAGGTGGCGTGGGGCAGCAGCGCTGCGAACTCGTCGCCCCCGATGCGCGCGATCACGTCGCTGTCCCGCAGGCGGTCGGTCAAGGCCTTGGCCACGAGCATCAGGATCTCGTCACCGGCCGCGTGCCCCCGCGAGTCGTTGACCCGCTTGAAGTGGTCGACGTCCACGAGCACGAGAGCGCCCGAGTCCCCCGATCGCCCGGCGCGAGCGAGATGGCCGTCGAGCTGATCTTCGAAGCTGCGCCGATTGGCCAGGCCGGTCAGCACGTCGGTGCGGGCCAAACGCTCCAGCTCGGCCTGATAGCGCTTGCGTTCGCTGACGTCGCGCATGGTGTTCACGAAGCCGAGGGGCTGCCCGTCGCGGCCCACCGCCGCGCGCGCGGTCACCTCGGCGTCGAAGCGCGTGCCGTCACGGCGCATGAATGTGGCTTCGAAGGTCTCGCCTCCGTCCCTGACCACACGGTCACGGATCGCGGAGATGTCGCCCACGCGCTCGGGGGGCCAGAACGGGAACGGCACCCGCGCGCCGATCAGCTCCCGGCGCGAGAACCCGGTGAGCGCGCACGCGGCCTGGTTGACCTCGACGATCTCGCCCTCGACGGTGAGCGCGTAGCCCTCGCTCATGGCCGCGGTGATGGCCGCCGAATGATCGCGCTCACAGCGCAGCTCGTCCTCGATCTCATGGCGGGCAGTCACATCCTGCACCGTCCCGAACGCGCGTACCACCCGCCCGCTCGCGTCGGTCTCACAGCGGCCACGGGCCATCACATGACGCGCGCTCGGTCCGACGTCGACCAGGCGGTGAGCGGACTCAACCGCACGTCCGTGGCGCAGGAACCCGTCGAACTCGCGCAGCACGCGCCTGCGGTCGTCGGGATGAATCAGCTTGGCGTAGTCCTCGATGGTGCCCTCGGCCACGTCCAGTGGCCACCCCAGCATCCGGCGCAGCTCGACCGACCAGGTGGCCCTGGGGCGCTCGCCGATCAGATCCACGCGCCAGGATCCCACCTGGGCCACGGCCTGAGCTTCGGCAAGGTGCTCGCGCAGCGCGCGCGGCTCATCGATGTCCTGCACCTGGACGATGAAGTAGATCGGCTCGCCCTGCTCGTCGCGCGCCAACGAAGCGTTGACCTTGATCCAGATCAGCTGCCCGCCCACACGCTCGTAGCGTTTCTCCAGCGTGCGGTGGGGAGCCTCACCGGCCACCAGCTCGCGCACGAGCCCGTGGACCGCGTCGAGGTCGTCCGGGTGAATGATCTCCTGGAAGCTCAGGGCGAGAAGGCGCTCGGGGTCGTGCCCGGTGATCTGGCCCATCGCCGCGTTGACCTGCAGGAAGCGTCCATCCAGGCCGACCAGGGCGCAACCGATCGGGCTGCTGTGAAAGGCCATGCGAAAGCGCTGCTCGGCCGCGGCCAGGCGAGCCTCGACGTCCTTGCGGACGGCGATGTCCATGCGCAGCGCGATCTGGGTGGTGGCCGCGACGGCCAGCTCCTCGAGCGTTCGCAGCTGCTCCTCGCTCCACGCGCGCGGGGAGCGGTCAGCGGCACACAGCGCGCCCAGGGGGCGGCCGTCCGGGTCGCGCAGAGCCACGCCCGCGTAGGCGGCCACTCCCAGTTCGGTGATCTCGCGGTGGCTCGCGTACCGGGGATCTGCGCGCACGTCGTCGATGGCCAGCGGCGTGTCGCGCTCCAGCGTGAACTGACACAGCGAGTGCGAAAGCGGTGTCTGCAGGGGACCGCCGTGGGTCAGGCCCGCGTGGCTCGTGAAGTACTGCCGATCGGCGGCCACCAGGGTCACGGCGGCCACGGGCACCCCGAGCACGCGGCGGGTCAGCTCCGTGAGACGGTTCAGCGTGTGGTCAGACGCCCCGTCGAGCAGGCCGGTCCGCTGCAGGGCAGCAAGGCGCTCCGGGTCGGAAAGGGTGTCGGCGAGCACGGCACGGACAGCGGCGAGGACGGGAGCGGCCTCGAGTCGCTGTGCTGCGCTTTACATCGGCGCGAGAGGCCGGACCCTTTAGAACCTCCCAGGCCGCGGGAGCCCGCGATCGTGGCGGGCTTCAGACTCGCGGCTGGGAGCCGCCGGTCGACTCGGTGAGCGCGGCGGGCTCGTCGGCGGGCGGCAGACCCGGCTCCGAGCGGGCCGCCCGCAGCTCGTAGTCCTTGCGCGCGCCCGCATCCGCACCCAGAAGGACGCGGTCGGCCTTCAGCGCCCGGGCAATCCCCTCGGCGACGGGGCGCGGCAGCAGCGTCGTGGCTCGATTGATGCGCTTGGTGGAGGCCGGCACCCAGACGTCCACCGTGCGGTAGTGCAGCGCTCCGACGATCGCGTCGGCCACCTCGTCGGGCTGCAGGTTGCGCAGGCCGCGGGCCTCGACCAGACCGGAGCCGAGCTCGGTGTTCACCACGTGGGGCATCACGTAGCTGAGGTCCACGTGGGCGCCCATCTGTAGAAGCTCGCCGCGCACGGCCTCGGTGACGCCCACGACCGCGTGCTTGGTGGCCGAGTAGGTGGCCCCGCCGGGCGCCCCGAACTTCCCCGCCTGCGAAGAGATGTTCACGATGTGCCCGCGGTCACGAGGGACCATCCGCTCCAGCGCCAGCTTCATGCCCAGCAGCACGCCGTGCAGGTTGATGTCGACCATGCGCCGCGCGGTGACGTCGTCCTCCTCCATGAAGGGGCCGACGTTCATGATCCCCGCGTTGTTGATGAGCACGTCCACCGCGCCGAGTCGTTGCTCGGTGGCATCCAGAAAGGCGGCGAACGAGGCGCGCTCGGTCACGTCGAGCTCCAGGGCAACCGTCGCGCCTCCCAGTTCTGCGGCCGCGCGCTCGGCGGCGGCGAGGTCCACGTCGCCGATGGCGACCTTCATGCCCTGGCGCACCAGTGCCGCGGCGGTGGCGCGACCGATCCCGCGCGCGGCGCCCGTGACGGCCGCGGTCTGACCGGCCAGGTTGCGAGGTTGCTTGGCCATGAGGAAAAACGGTCCCTTCGATCGGGTGCAGGCACCCAGAGGCTAGTCGGCCTCTAAGGTCCGGCGAGCGACACGGTCTGGCGGAGCGGCCGATCGGTGAGGGGACCGCGCCGGTATCGTGACCCCGTGCCCGGTTTCAGCTTCGAGGGTCAGCGGATCGCCTACACCGAGTTCGGGGGCGGCCCCGCTGCCGTTACTTCCAGCGGCAGACGCGGGCGCACTGCCCGGGCGGCGCCGGCAGCCGGGCGGCCGGTGATCCTCGTACACGGCCTGCTGCTCTCCCAGGACATGCATCTCGGGTTGGCCCAGGATCTCGCGGCCCGAGGCAATCGGGCCATCACCGTGGACCTGCTCGGTCATGGCCGCTCGGATCGTCCCCGCGACATGTGGCGCTACTCGATGGGCATCTTCGCGCGGCAGATCGTCGCCCTGATGGATCACCTCGAGATCGAGGAGGCGGTTGTGCTGGGCACCTCGCTGGGCGCCAACGCGGCGCTGGAACTTGCCTCCCTGGCCCCCGAACGCCTGCGCGGCGTGGTCATCGAGATGCCCGTCCTCGATAACGCGCTGCTGGGGTGCGCCCTGGCCTTCACCCCACTGCTGGTGGGGCTCACCTTCGGCGAGCCGCTGATGAAGGTCTTCCAGCGCGCGGCCCGCGCCGTCCCTCGGCGGCTGCTGCCCTTCTGGGCGAACGTGGGCCTGGACACTCTGCGCCAGGACCCCGGCCCCGGCGGCGCGGTGTTGCAGGGGCTGTTCTTCGGGCGCATCGCGCCGCACCGCAGCGAGCGGCGGACCTTCCAGACTCCGGCGCTGGTCATCGGCCATCACCGCGATCCGGTGCACGTGTTCTCTGACGCCGGCATGCTGGCCCGCGAGATGCCCAACGCACGCCTTCTGGAGGCCGACTCGCTGCTCGAGTTGCGCTTCTCGCCTGAACGACTCACGGGCGAGATCGCAGGTTTCCTCGACGAGGTCTGGTCCGCGCGCGCACGCAGCGCATCGCGGCGGTCGCGCGCCGCGCGCGGCGCCTAGAGGCGGCCGCGTGGGGAGGCGGTGGCGGCCGCCGCGTGCCGGGCGTCCCGGCGAGCTAGGGCGCTGTAGACGGCTCCTCCCGCGGCCACACGGCGACCAACGCAGTGTGAAGGCGGGCTCCCTCGGGCTCTCACGGCGACCAACGCAGTGTGTAGACAGAAATGAGCTGGCGTCTACAGGCGGTAGACACGGTTCGGGGTCGAACCGGAAGTCGGGTTGGCGCGCCTCCTATCCACGTCCTGTAGACGGTTGTCTACGCCCTGCGTTGGCCGCTCGCGGACACGCCCGGCGCTCCTTTAGGTAAAGGGCGAGGGCAGGCACGAAACGACGGCGGGCACGGATCTCGTGTGAGGGGGGAACGCCCGCTGGGTCCGGCCACGGTGCGTCCCGCGCCGGTGAGGGGGCGGTGGTCAGACCGACGCCTACGGGGTCCTGCGGGTGCTGAGTCCGGCGCCCGGAAGTGCGCCAACGGGTCGGTCTCGCAGGGCTGAGTCCGGCGCCCGGAAGTGCGCCAGCGGGTCGGTCTGAGTCCGGCGCCCGGAAGTTCCCAGCGGGTCGGCTCGCGGCAGCCAGCGAGTCCGGCGGCCAGCAGTCCGGCGGCGGGTCCCGGTCCCTGCGGACCGCGCCTAGCGCAGCAGCGTGATCTCGCTGATGTCGGCTGCGGACTTGCCGGGCGGCACCTTGGTCACGAAGACCAGCACGTAGCGCACCCGGCTGGCCGCGTGCTGGAGCTTGATGCGCTGGTTGGCGCGGACGGTGCGCGACCCGGCCAGCGTGCTCCACCCGGGGTCAGACGGCGTCGTGGGAGCGGTGGAGGCGGAGCTGCCGAGTATCTCGACGGTCATGCGCCGGGTGGCGGTGACGAGCTTGAGCGCCGAGACGCGTTCGCGCGACTTGAGGTCGAGCAGCACACCCGCGCCCAGGGCCGGCGCGGAGGCCGGGTCGGCCTGCGCAGTCCATGCCGTGGCGGGATCTGAGTCTATGGCCGCCCCGGGGTCGCCGAAGTGGTCAGCGGACAGGCCCGAGGGGTTGTAGGTGCTCGCGGCGTTGGTGTCGAGCATGATCTCGTTGGCCGGCGTGGCGGGCGGCGCGGTGGAGCCCGTCGTCGTGGGGGCGGGGGTGATCGTCGACGGGGTGCCCGTGGGCGGTACGACAGCCGCGCCCGGCGCGACGGTCGGCGCTGCGCGTGATGCGGGTGGCGCCACGACGTGCTTGGCGGCGGCGCCCGCGCCGACAGGGGGAGTGGCCGCGTGCGTGGGAATCTGCGGCGGTGCTGGCGGGGGCGCAGCGGTTGGCCCCCCGGGGGCCGGCGCCAGCGCCACGGCCGGTGGGTGGACGATCACATGCTTGGTCTTGGCGCTCAGGGCGGCGTAGCTGGCGCCCACCGCGCCCAGGGCGAGAACCGTGGTGGCCGCGACGATGGCCGCCGCCGGGCGCCAGGCCGAGCGCGGGCCCAGTCCGCCCGGACTCCCGTAGCCGCACTCCAGGCACCAGTCCTGAGCAGGCGCCAACGCCGCCTGGCAGTTGGGGCAGTGCAGCTCGGGCGGGGCCGCGGGCGCCGACGCGGTGTCGATCGCCGACGACCCGGCGGCCGGGGGCGCAGGGGAATCCGCCAGCACCGTGCTCACGCGCAGAATTCTGACAGCTCTGACCCACGCGCGCCAGAGCGCGCCGGGGCTTCATGTCGCCCTAACCTGCCTCCCGGCCCGCGCCCGGCACCCCGTGCGGGGGCGGCGCCCCGCCGGCGACGATCTCGCGGCCCGTGGGCTGCGTGTCGCCGCCAAGCTCCAGCTGCCAGTAGTAGCGCGTGAAGGTGATCGGTGCCCGGTAGTCGCCCACGTGTGGCTCGATGGGCTCGCCGGCGGCCAGGCGCACGATCAGCTCCGGGTAGGTGCGTCCCGGGCGCGCGGCGTACATCGGAGCGGGAAAGGCGCCGCCGAAGCGCGTGTTCACGTCGGTGATGCCCAGGCCGATCTCGCGGTCGCGAAACACCTGCACGGTCGCCGGCCCGCGAACCCGCAGGGCCTCCATCACCCGTCGGCCCAGGTCGACCAGTTCGTCGTCGCGCACGACCGTGCCCTTGATCGACTCGCCACCGCGCGACTCGATCATCGTGCGTGGGATCGCGTTCAGGCACCGCCCCTCCAAATCGCCCAGGCAGTCGATGGACATCTCCGGGCCGTCCATGAAGCGCTGGACCATCACCGGCTCGGACACGTAGTCGGTGAAGAAGTCAGCCTGCGCGCGGTTAGCGGCGAAGTGGATCGAGCGCGCACCCGACCCACGCCGGGGCTTGACCATCACCGGATAGGAGGGCGAGCGCTCGCCGGGCAGCACGGTGGGCGGCGAGGGCAGGCCCAGGCGCTGCAGGAGCAGGTGGGTCTCGTACTTGTCAAAGGTGGCCCCGGCCACCTCGGGGTCGCACACCAGCGCGGGCAACAGCCCGTCCACGCGGGCGCGGGCGAGAACCTCGATGTCCAGGTCGGTGAGCGGGAGCACGGCGCCGACGCCGTGCTGCGCGCACAGGTCCGCGAGCGCCGCCACGTATTCGGGATCCTCGATCGCCGGCACCCCGCAGCGCACATGGGCGGCGTACTGCGCGGGAGCCAGCGGGCTCATGTCGGCCGCCACGGTGGTGGTCAGGGCGGCGAAGGCCGCGACGATGTCATAGCGCTTGCCCACTCCCGTGAGCAGTACGGCCGGCGGCGCCGCGATGCTCACGCGGAGGGCTCCCAGCCGCCCGTCTCGCCCTTGTACAGGCCCCCGCCGCCCAGCACGATGGCCAGCGTGCGCCACAGGATGCGCGCATCCAGGGTCAGCGACCGATGCTCGATGTACCACAGGTCAAGCTCTATGCGCTGCGACCAGGGCAGCGAGCTGCGCCCGTTGACCTGAGCCCACCCGGTGATCCCCGGCTTGATGGCCAGGCGCCCGCGCTGACGCGGGGTGTACTGGGCGACCTGCACGGGCACGGTCGGCCGCGGCCCGATCAGCGACATGTCGCCGCGCAGCACATTGAGCAGGTTGGGAAGCTCGTCCAGGGAGGTGCGTCGCAGCAACGCCCCGACGCGGGTGATGCGCTCATCGTTCTGGTTGACGGCTAGCCCGGCGCCCATGCCCTCGGCGCCGTCGACCATCGTGCGCAGCTTGAGCACGTCGAATGCGGCGCCCTGGCGTCCCACGCGCCGCTGACGGTAGATGGGATGCCCGCGACTCTCCAGGCGCACGACCACGACGGCGAGCGCCAGCAGCGGTGAGGTCAGCGCGAGCACAACGCTCGACACCACGACGTCGACCAGGCGGCGCATCAGCGGGTTCCCTCGGCCGCTTCCCAGCCGGCCGTGGTGCCGTGACGCAGCCAGTCCCACAACCCGGCGGCGGGAGAGCTGGTGGTCAGGACGTAGTAGCGCGCGATCAGCAGGGGTCGCGCGGGCAGCGCTGCGGCCAGTGCGCCACCGGCGAGCACCACCAGCTGTGCGAGCAGCGCCGCGTCGTAGACGCGACCGGCGCGGTCCCCGGCCAGGTACAGGCTGCCGGCCAGGGCGAGGACGTGCAGCCCGGGAGTGAGGTAGCGCAGGAGGCGGTGCGAGACGATCATGGCCGCGTAGCCCGGGCCGTAGCCGCGCGGGGAGAGCATCCCACCGCGCAGGACGATCGGCCAGGTGTGGCTCATCATGCGACGCTTGCGCGCGAACTCGCCCGCGATCGAGGGCACCATCTTCTCGCTCGCCCGCGCCGCCGGCACATACACGGCCCGCCATCCGCGCTTGACCATGTTGAAGGGGAAGGAGAGGTCGTGGCCCATCACGGCGTCCACGACCATGTAGGCCTCCCGGCGCGTCGCGTAGATGGCGCCGTTGCCCGCAGTGATCGAGCCCAGGCGCGACTCCAGCGCGCGCACGGCCGTCTCATAGCGCCAGTACAGCCCCTCCTGGTTGGTGGCCCCCGCACCGGCGCCGGCCTGCACGAAGCGCACCTGTCCGCAGGCATAGCCCACGCGGGGATCTGTGAACGCGTCGACCAGGCGCGCGAGGGCATCGGGCTCCCAGCGTGCGTTGGCATCGGAGAAGGCCACGAGCTCCCCGCGCGCCGCGGCCACCCCGGCGTCCTGGGCGCGAACCTTGCCGGCGCGCGGGAGCTCGAGCACCAGATCGGCACCCGCCTCGCGAGCCCGCGCAGCGGTGGCGTCCGAGCACCCGTCGCAGCTGACGACCACCTCCAGGCGACCGGGCGGATAGTCCTGGGCGAGCGCCTCGGCCACCTTTTCTCCAATTATCCCCTCCTCGTCGTGGGCCGCCACGATCAGTGACACCTGCGGCGCATGCTCGACGGGGACAGGGGCACCGTGGCCCGGCGGCTCGCGTCGCCCAGACGCACGCCGTCCCGAGGCGCGGACCAGGGCCACGAGAGCCAGCGCGTAGCCCACCTGCGTCCACACGATCAGCCCGGCTGCGGGCCAGAAGACGATCTTGGCCGGACGTCTCATCGCGTGGCTCATTGTCGCCGACCGAGGTCTCACCGCGGCGTGGGCGCGCCGGCGCGGGGACCCGCTCACAGCAGACTCTCATAGAGCTCCAGCGTGCGCTGGGCGATCGTCTCCCACCCGTACGGTCCGCAGGCGGCGGCGCGCGCGCGCGCCGACATCTGCGCCCGCGCGGTGGGATCCCCCAACAGACGCGCGAGCGCATCGTGCAGCGCGCGCGCATCACCCGCGGGCACCAGGCGCGCGGCTCCCGTGGCCCCGAGCTCGTGAAAGCCGCCGACGTCGGAGAGAACCAGCGGCTTGCCGGCGCCCAGCGCGGTCAGGGCAACGCCCGACTGCTCGATGTCGCGGTAGGGAAGCACCACCATGCCGGCGCGCTCGAGCAGCGCCGCCAGCTCGCCGTCGTCCACGAAACGACACAGAAAGCGCACCCCCGCGGGCGCGGCGTCGCGCAGCGCCGCGATGTCCATGCGCGCCATCCCCACGATCCACAGCTCGGCGCCCTCTATCCCGCGCCACGCGGCCAGCAGGACATCCAGGCCCTTGTAGGGGCGCAGCAGCCCGGGCATGAGGACCACCGGCCCCGGCGTGCCCGCAAGCTCGGCGGGCAGTCGCACTGGGGGGCTCCCGTCGCCCCGCGCGTCGTCGCCGCCGAGCCCGGAGCCCAGCACGCCGTGGGCGATTACGTGCACGCGCTCGGGCGCCACCCCCAGCTGCTCGACCAGGCGCCCGCGACCGCGTTCGGTGTGCACGATCACCGCGTCGACGCGCTCGTACAGCCGCCGCTGCGCGCGCAGCTGGCCGGCGCGTGGCTCGCGCGGCAGCACGTCGTGGGCGGTCAGCACCAGCGGACGCCCGCGGGGAAGCAGGTGCACGTCCAGCGGCTGCACGGTCAGCCACTGGAAGTGCACGATGTCCGCCACCCGGGCCGCAGCGCGGTAGCGCAGCATGTCGGGTACGTGCTCGGCCAGCTTGACGGTCAGCTCGCGTCGCCCGCGTGGCCCGCGACCCAACCGAGTGCGGTGGGCGAGCCGGTAGAAGCTCTCGTGGCGTGCGTACAGTCGCGCGGCGGGCACATCCCCGTAGGCAAAGCGGCTGGTGTACAGATCGACCTGCGCGCCGGCGCGCGCGAGCGCGGTGCACAGCGCGTGGTCATAGGGCGGCGTGTAGGCCGACGGGTCGACCACGTGGACGCGCATCGGCGTGGACAATAGGCCGGTGGTCGCTCCCGCCCCACCGGCCGAGCCTCCGGTTCGCCTGACCTACTGCGTGGTCAACACCTCCCAGCGCACACTGCTTGTGCGGGGGTTGGACGCCATCGCCCGCGAACGCTCGACGCTCCCCTTTCCCACGTGGGTGCTCGTCCTTGACAATGGCTCGCGCGACGGGTCCGCGCAGGCCGCGCGCGCGCATTCCACCGTGGACGAGCTCATCGCCCTGCCCGAGCGCCGGGGGAAAGGCCTCAACGACTCCCAGGTGCTGCGCAGCGCCCGCGGGCGCTATGCGCTGCTGCTCAACGAGGACTCGGAGCTGTTGCCCGGAGCCACACGCGCCCTGCACGACGCTCTGGAGGCCCACCCGCGGGCCGCCTGCGCGGGCGCGGCGCTGCTGCGCCCCGACGGCTCGCCGCAGCCCTCGGCGTGGCGCTTTCCGACTGCGCGCACCGCCCTGGCCGGCGCCCTGCTGCTGCACCGGCGCCTCACCGTCCAGAGTCGCGGGCGGATGGTGCGCGAGGTGGAGTGGGCCCAGTCGGCCGCCATGCTGGTCCGCCGCGAGGCGGCCGCGCAGGTGGGCTACCTCGATCCCGCCTTCTTCGTCTACTCCGACGAGGTCGACTTCCAGCGGCGCCTGCGCGACCGGGGCTGGACCACTCTGTGGGTTCCTCAGGCGAGGGCCTTCCACCACGAGCAGCTCGCCTCAGACACGGTCAGCGAGCCGCGCATCGTCGAGATGGCGCGCAACCGCGACCTGTACATGCGCAAACACCACGGCCCGGGCGCCGCGCGTGCGGTCCGCTGGCTGACCGCGTGGCCCTACGCGCTGCGCGCCCTCGCGGCTCCGGCGCTCCCGGGCCACAGCGCGCGACGCTACCGCCGCCATGTCATCGCCACGCTACGCCCCGAGTGCGGGGAGGGCCTGCGCGAGGCGGCGGTACGCTACAACGCGCAGGCCGACTAAGCGGCGTCTGCTCTTTGGTGGCGGCCCCGAGCAGTCTGCGGCCGCCGAGCAGTCTGGGCGCCCCCGAGGAGCGCTACGGCGGCCCGGGGGCCGCGTCGGGCGCGCGTGGCCCGATGCGCGCGAGCAGGGCGCGCAGCAGCTGGCGGGCGCGGTCCAGCTCACCGGCGCTGAAGAAGCGCGTGAGGGCGAGGGCCAGCGGGATCAGCCCGAGCCACAGGACGCGCAGGGCCAGGCCGCGCAACCCGTGGTCGGCCCACAGCAGCTCTCCCGAAACCGACACCCCGGCCAGGATGGCCACCAGCTCCACCAGGCGCCGCCACTGAAAGCTCACCGTGAACAGCCCGCGCGTCAGCAGGTACATGACGACCAGCATCACCGCGTAGGCCCCGCACAGCGCGAGTCCCGCTCCCGCGACTCCCAACCCCAGGCCCACGCCGCCGCGGCCGCCGTGGGGAACGAGTACGAGCAGCAAGGCCACGTTGGTGGCCAGGCCGGCGAGCGCGGCCGGGAGATTGCGCTTCGTGGCCCGCGCCCGTCCGGCGATGACCACGAACACCAGGTACAGCCCGTACAGCGCCCAGCCCAGCGCCAGCCAGGGCAGCGCGCGGTGGGCGCCGTAGAACTGCGGACCCGCTAGCAGGCGCACCATCCAGCGCCCCAGCAGCCCGACGGCGGCGACGACCACTCCGGTGGCCAGCACGTAATAGGTGACCACGAGTGAGTACAGCCGCGCTGCCTCCTCGTCGCTGGTGATCGAGTAGGCCAGCGGTGGCCAGGCGTACTGGAAGCCGCGCACGGCCACGAAGACAACCGTGGCCAGCTTGATGGCCACCGCGTACACGCCGGCCGAACCGTGGCTGACGGCGCGAAACAGGTAGGCGCGATCAACCACCTGCAGGGCGTAGACGCCCGCGTCGGCAGCCACGGTGGGCAGCCCGAAGGCGAGCATGGCGCGCAGGTCCACCCGGTGCACGCGCAGGCTCACGCGCCCGCGCAGGACCCACCACAGCGCGAGGACCACCAGGGTCGAGGCGCCGAAGTTTCCCGCGAGCAATCCGCGCGCACCCTGGCCGGCCACCACCACGAGCACCACCGTGAAGGAGACGCTCAGCAGGACGTTGGCCAGCGACGCGCGAAAGTAGGCCCCGGCGCGCTCGTCGACGCGCAGCTGCGCGTAGGCCATCTCCAGGTTGGTGAACGCCCACAGGCCGAGCACGGCGAGGTCGAGCAGGACGGTGTCTCGGTAGCCGAGCAGCAGACGGGAGAGCGGGCCGGCCAGGGCCACGCAGACGAGGCCGGTCAGCGTAGTCGTCCACGCCACGGTGGCGCTGGCCGAGGCGGCGATGCGCCGCCGGCGCTCGGGGTCGCTGTCGTCGAAGTAGAAGCGCACGAACGCCTCCCCGACGCCCAGGCGCAGGAAGATGCTGAGCAGGATCACCGTGGTCAGCAGGGTCTCCGCGGCGCCGTAGTCCGCAGTACCAAGGTGACGGGTGTACAGCGGCAGGGTGACCACCGCGATGGCCTTGGCCACCAGGTCGGCCGCCTGATAGGCGGCGCCCGTGGTGACCAGGCGTTTGAGGTAGCCGACCACCCGGCGCTAGCCCGCGGCGGCCGGAGGGCCCACGGCGCTTGCCGGTGGCGGCCCAACGCCCTGGGCGAGGACCGGGCCGTGCGCGTCGCTCCGCGCGGACTGAAGCTCGGACGCGCGCCGCGGCCCGACCTCGGCCAGAGCCACTCCGATGCCCAGCAACGTCCAGGTCATCGGGTCCTCCAGGAAGTCCGCGTAGGTCAGGGTGTGGACGACCAGCGCGGCGAAGGCGGCACCGACCGCTATGCGCGCCGGGGAGCGGCCCGGCGCCCCGGCGAAGAGGGTGACGAAAGCGACTCCCAGGAAGGCCAGGTAGAGCGCGAGGCCGACCACACCCTGCTCGGCGGCCACGGTGACGGGAATGGTGTGCGAGGCCGAGGTCGCATTCTGGGCGCTGACGGCGTTGTGAAGCGTGTACTGCTTTGAGAACGAGCCGGGACCCCAACCCGTGAGAGGCCGGTCGACAAACAGCCGCAGCCCGTTGGAGACCAGGCCGTAGCGGCCGCTGGTGGCGTTGTTGGCCGAGCGCGATCCTCCCACTCCGACGTGCGCGCCGCGCGGTGCCAGGAGCAGGAAGAGCGCGGTCACGGCCAGCAGTCCGGCACACGCATACAGGGTGGGGCGCACGCGCCAGCGGACGGCCGCGACCACCGCCAGCCCCACCAGCAGCGCGGCGATGCTCGACTGCGAGAAGCTGGTCACCAGCCCCCCCAGCAACCACAGCAGCACGCCGGCGGCGATGAGCACGTCGCGGCGGCGCACGCTCCACAGGACCACGACGGTCGCGGCGATCATGACCAGCGCGAGGAAGCGCCCGTAGATGGAGGGATCGAAGAACAGTGAGTTGACCCTGAAGTAGTTATCGAACTGGTTGGCGGCCACGACCTTGGGGTTGAGCAGCAGATGGCGTCCCGCGTACTCCACAAATCCGATGCCGGCAAAGATCACCGCCAGCCCGACGACCACGCCCAGGCACGCCAGCAGCAGGTCGCGAGTCCAGCGCACACGCCGCAGCAGCGCGAAGAGCAGCGCGAAGGGCACGTAGAAGAAGACGACCTGTTCCAGCGCGCGGCTGAAGTCACTCGAGTACGCGGCCTGCAGGGCGTAGAGCGCCACCAACGCCATCAGCAGCCACTCGACCCGCGTGGGGCCGGCCGCCTCATCGCCGCCCGTCGCAGGGGTACATCCCCACACGCGGGGAACGAGGTGGGCCAACGCGCCGGCGCCAACCACTATGTACAGCGGGATCAGTAGATTCGAGGTGGCGCCGCCGCTGGATATGGGCAGGCGAAAGGGCAGCGCCCCCACGGCCAGCAGCGCGATCGCCGCGGGGCGACGATGCACCACGAGAGCCAGGCCGACCACCAGGGCCAGCCCCAATACGACGGCGAGCAGCGCGATCACCGGGCGGTGGCGCAGGCTGTGGATCTGAGTCGTGTTCCAGATGTCGGCCAGCAGCAGCACCGGCGTCAGCACGAGCGCGCCGAGCATGGCCAGGGCGCGGACGCGTTCGGGCACGCGCCCAGGACGGCCGAGGACCGCCACCACGGCGAGCAGGGCGGCCACGGCCACCCCCACGCGCTCCGCCACGCCACCCAGACCGTGAACGGCCCCGATCATCAGGACGCCGTTCACGCTCCACCCCCGGCCGTGGCGACGGGACCGATCAGGCGGAAGCTGCGTGGGGAGAGCACGGTTCGTCTCTGCGCGCGCAGGCGCACCTGGACTCGGTAGACCCCGGGGGGTGCCGGCGTGCCCGTGGCGGTCCGCCCGTTCCACGCAAAGCGGCGCTGCTGGTAGGCGGGCAGGGCCAGGTCCGAGGCCAACGCGATCACCGGGTGACCGGCGGCGTCGATCACGCTGACGTCCACCCGATCGGCGCTGCGGATGCGAAAGGAGATGCGCTCGAGCTTGTGCTGGCCCTGCGGAGTGAAACGGCTGGAGAACAGGAAGTGCTGCACCGCCGTCGGGATGTGCTTCAGGCGCTGAGTGAGGAAGAAGGCACCGAAGCAGGCCACGACCAGTAGGGCGAAGACCAGGCGCGCCAGCGGGCTGTCCGCGCCGGCGCTCACGGCCGGCCGGGGGTGGGACTGAAGCGCAGGACGGTGTCCGAGCGCAGCCCCAAGCGCAGCGTCTCCAGCGAGAGCACATCGTCGGGAGCGATGTTGCCCAGGTTGCAGTCGCTGCCAAAGCGTTGCAGCAGCCACACCTGCTGCTGCTTGCGTGGCGCCTCGAAGATCAGCCGGGTGGGATCCACGGCGTGGGCGATCTCGTCGACCAGACCAGTGCGGATCTCGCCGTCGGCGCGGTACAGACCTGCGGTGCCCGACTCCCGCGCCTCGGCGATCACCTTCCAGGCGCCCGCCGCGAGCTCGCCCTCGATCTGCTCCACCCATCGGTAGGGCGCCATGATCACGTCCGCGTCCTTGCTACCGACCTCTGAGAAGACGGTGAACTCCTCAGACAGCCGGTGAATGAGCTCGCGCTTGGCCGCCGCCTCCAGGGTGATGGTGCCGTCGGATACCTCGACGTGGCGAATCTTCAGTTCGCGCAGCCACGTCACCAGCTGCTCGACGCGATCCTGACGGATGGCCAGCTCGGTGAGCGTTCCGCCCAGGACCACGGGAACCCCGTGCGCGGCGTAGCGGGCGAGCTTCTCGCGCAGGTTGGCCGTGGCCAGCGCGGTCCCCCAACCGAGCTTGACCACGTCCACGCTGGCTCCGGCGACCTCCATCAGGCCGTCGACTGCGGCCAGCGAAAGCCCGTGGTCCATGACATGGGTCAGCCCGTTCTCGCGCGGCTTCGCCGTGCGGTCGGGGACGTCCAGGAAGCCGATCCTCGGCATGTCGACGCGTGGGCCGGGCGTCAGCCCATCCGGGAACGCGCAGCAGCGAAGCGATCGCCACTCCGGCTCGCCGGGCGCGCCTCGCGGAGGCTCACTGGCCCGAGCCCGGCGCGGCGCCGCTGGTCGTTCCCGAGCCGGCCGCCGGGGCTCCGGAACCGGCGCCGCCCGTCGCCCCGGCCTGGTCGCTGCCGGCCACCACGAGCACGGGCGCCGCATTGCTCTCCGCCCGCGTGGCGGCGTCCATCGGGGAAACCGTGCCGACCCGCAGGGCCTTGGCCACGGCGCGACCGTCGGCGCGATGACCACTGGAGTAGTAGACGGTCGTGGTGGGATGAGCTCCCGTGGGCTGAGTGGCCGACTTCTGGGCGTGTCGATAACCAGCCGAGCGCAGGCTGTCGGTCAGTCGGGCGGCCAGCCCGGGGGTGCCGGTGCCGTTCAGCACGGCGACGCGCGTGGAGCCCGGACTGCTCGCGTTGCGCGCGGAGCCGGTCCGTGGTGCGGGTGCCGCGGACGAGGCGCCGCCGCCTGCGGGCGCGGAGCTCTTGGAGCCGCCTCCCAGTGTGGTGAGCGCCACCACGACGATCGCCGCGACGGCGAGCACCGCTCCCAGGATGAGCGCGGTGGCGCGCGCGGGAGAGCGCCGACCCTGCGCAGCGCTGGACGCTCCGCGGTGGTGCGTGGCCGAGCCGCGCACGCGCGGAGGCACACCCGCAGCGGCGGCGCCACGTCGACCGGCGTCCCCGGCGGGGGCCGGAGGGCGCCGCTCAGCGGCAGTGGGGACCGCCGCCCCGGACGCCGCCGCCGCTCCGGTGCGCACGGAAGTCGCTGCCTCGGCGGGAGAGGTCGTCGCCGGCGCCGCGGGTGACGGGTTCGCCGGCGCTGCGGGGGACGGGGAGGCGGTCACCGCTACCGGATGCGCAGACGCGGGCGCCGCGGGGGGAGTCCTCGACACAGGGTCCGCGGGCGGGACGGCCGCGCGGGCGGCCACGGTGGCCGGGCCGGTGGCCACGTGGCCATCCCCTCCCACCCCCGCCGCAGAGCCCGCCGGGTCCGCCGCCGCCGGCGAACCGCCGGGCGGGGACGGGGAGGCGCTCGCGGATGGCGCAGCGCCCGCCGGCGGGCCGCCGGCGGCCGGAGAGCCCGGGCTCGCGGATGCGACGGGCGCGGCGGAGAGCGACGACGCCGGCGCGGCGCCCGCCCGCGCCGCAGCGGTGGGCGCGATGGCACCGGGCGCTGCGGTGGCCGCAGGCGAGGGTGGCGTCGTCCCGTCGGCGCGGGCCGCACCGGGATCCGATCCGGCGGCAACCCCCGCGGCGGCGCCGACCCCCGCGGCAGCGCCGACCGCGGACGGCGCCGCGCCCGACGGAGCCACCCGCACTGCCGCAGGGACGGCGGCGCCTGACGGAGCCATCCGCGTCGCCGCAGGGATGGCTGCGGCCTGAGCCGCGGGTGTGCGCGGGCCGGCCGCGAGGACGCCGGGCTGCCCTACCTTCGCGGCGCCGGCGACGATGCGCTGTTGCTGTTCGGCGGCCCGCTCGGGAGCCCGTCCAGCCCACTCGCGCAGACGGCGTACCTCGCGCGCCTGAGCGAAGTACAGCAGCGCGAGGATGGCGATTCCCAGCATGGCGGCTAAGCCTGCGATGGCACCCACCTGCTGCACCGTGTTGGAGAGGGAGAGGGAGACGGCGACTGGGCTCATGGGTCGCGGGAGTGTAGGAGACGCTCGCGGCGCTCGTACGCTGCGTCGTCGGGGGGCAGGCGCGGCAACGAGGGACTCGCACAGGACACGCCGGAAAGGGGCGACGTGAGGGCGTCCGACGCCTGGTTGCTGGGCTGGTGGCGCAACGCCGACAGCTCGGACACCTTGGCCGCGAGAGCCGCGGCGTCGCCCTCCAGCACGAGCAGGCCGATCTCCGAGAACATCCTCTCCACCGTCTCGGGCGCCAGGGGCAGGCGCTCGGCCCGCTGGATCTTCTCCGCCGGCGTGGGCTGCGGGCGCTCGTAGGCGTTGAACAGCTGCTCGGAGAGCTTCTCGCCGGGACGCCGGCCGATGATCTCCACCGCGATGTCGCCGTCGGGATCCAGACCCGAAAGCTCGATCATCTGGCGCGCGAGGTCGACGATGGGGATCGGCTCGCCCATGTCCAGCACGAATACCTCCGCGCCGCTCGAGGTGCTGCCGGAGGGGCTCCCCCCGCCGTCGACCTGGCCGACCAGCGAGCCCGACCGGATGATGAGCTGGACCGCCTCGGGGATCGTCATGAAGTAGCGCGTCATGCGCTCATCGGTGACGGTGACGGGGCCGCCCCGAGCGATCTGGCGGCGGAAGATGGGCACCACGCTCCCGGAGGAGCCGAGCACGTTGCCGAAGCGCACAGCGGCGTAGTGGGTGGCGGGGAAGCGTGCCGCCGCCGCCTCGAGCGCGAACTCAGCGAGCGCCTTGGAGGCGCCCATGACCGTCGCGGGATCCACCGCCTTGTCGGTCGACACCAGGACCACGCGCTCCACACCGAGCTGGCCGGCGACCGTGGCCACCACACGGGTGGCCATGGCGTTGTTGCGCACGGCCTCCACGGGGTTGGCCTCCATCAGCGCGACGTGCTTGTAGGCGGCGGCATGAAAGACGACAGTCGGGCGGTACTGCTCGAAGACCTCGCGCATGCGCTCCTCCTCCTTGCAGTCTGCGAGCACCACCGCGAGGACCTGCGCCTGAACGTGGCGCTCGTCCTCGAGCTCACGCTGGATTGAAAAGAGGTTGTCCTCGGCGTGGTCGACGAGCACGACGCGGCGCGGTCCCACGCGCGAGATCTGGCGACTGAGCTCCGAGCCGATCGACCCGCCCGCACCGGTGACCAGGACGGTCTCCCCGGCCAGATAGGCGCCCACCCGGTCGAGCTCCATGTGCACCGGTGCCCGCCCGAGCACGTCCTCCACGCGCACCTCGCGCACCTGACGCACGACCGTGCCTCCGCCCTGGAGAAGCTCGAACACGGTGGGCAGGGTCCGTACCGGGATCCCGCGCGCGCGGCAGGCGCGCACCACCCGCGCGCGGGTGGTCCCCGGAGCGGAGGGGATGGCAATGATCACCTCGTCGGGCTCCGCCTCGTCCAGGATGCGGGGCAGGTCCGCCTGAGTGTTCCCGCGCACGCGCACCCCGTCCACGCGCAGCGAGCGCTTGCGCGGGTCGTCGTCGACGAACCCGACGGCGTGCAGGCCGAGCTCGCGGTTGCGGGTGATCTCGCGCAGGACCAGGCGACCGCCGTCCCCGGCACCCACGATGATCACCGTGCGCGCGCCTGGGCGCGAGCGCAGACCGCCGAGCGGACGGCGCTCGTGCAGGGTACGTGCGAGGACGCGGGCGCCGCACAGAAAGGCCACGCTGAGGAGGAAGAACAGCGCGATGACCCCGTTGGGAAGGCCGATCGCCACCGTCCCCTGGTGGGACACTCGCTGCACCGGGCGCACCACGGCCACCGCGACGTAGGTCAGTAGCGAGAGCACTACGACGGCACGCAGGATCGCCTCGTAGTCACGCTGGCCGGCGTAGCGCCAGCGCCGCTGGTAGACACGCGACAGCACCAGGATGATCAGGCTGCCGCCCACCACCCAACCGAGCGTGCGATCACGCAGCAGCTGGTAGAGGCCCTGGGGACCACGGTCGAAGCGAAGCTGGAAGGCCAGCCAGTACGCGAGCGCGACCAGTGCGCCGTCCACCAGTAGCTGAGGCACCGAATGACGGTGGAAGGGCAGGGCCGCGGATCTGATCCGTCGGCGCATCGGGCCAATTGTAGGGGCCGGGCAGGCCATGAAGCCCCCGGCGCGACCGCTCGCGCACGGCCCGCTGCAAACGGGCCGGACGAGCGGACTACGTGGCGGCCGCGGTCAGGAGCAGATCGACGAGCAGGTCGGGATCGCGGCGCACGCGTCCACCCCCCCGCTCGCCGCCGGGCCGGCGCTCCAGACGCAGCTCGTCGGCCCGGCGCAGGTGGCCCATGCGCCCCTCGGCGATCAGCCGCTCATCGACCGCCCCGAGCCGTCCCTCGAAGGTGCTCCATACGGGCGTGCCCAGCGCCACAGCCTCACGGTTCATGGTCCCTCCCGCGGACACCACCAGGTCGGCGTGCGCGATCAGTGACTGGGCGTCGATGGCCCGCTGCGGTACCAGCAGGCCGGTCATGCTCGCCAGCCCGCGGCGTTGGGAGTCCGTCCGCGGCAGGACCACCGACTGCACGCCGCCCCGCGCCTCGGCGTCCAGGCGGGTCAGCACGGCCGCGAACAGGTCGTTCTCAAAGCGGTGATAGAGCGACAGGTCCGGGGGTGTGCGCACGACCACGATCGGGCGCTGGGCGTCCAGACCGAGCTCGTCGAGCACGCCCTCGTCGGCGCGGAAGTCCGACAGGTAGTACTCCTCCTTGAGGCCGGGGTAGCGACGCAGCTTGCCCTGCGTTCCGTAGCGCCGCAGGCGCTCGGGCGCGATCGCATCAGGCACCACCACGGCCCGGGCCAGCCGGCAGTTGATCGTGTGCTGCACGGTCGCCCACTCGTAGTCGAACATCGTCGCGCTGGGCACGCCGAGCAGACGCGCGGCCACGCACACGTCGTTGGAGCCGTGGCCGAGGGCCAGGTCGAAGCGGCGCGTGCGCGCCCACCGGGCCAGAACGCCCGAGCGCGAGGCGAGGCCCACGGCCTTGGCCGTCAGGCGCTCGCCCCGATGGCGTCCAACGACGTGGTGGGAGATGTCCAGGCGGCGCAACAGGCCGAGCGTCTGGGCGAAGTCGCGGGCCGTCACCTCGACCTCACAGCCGCGTGCGCGCAGCCGTTCGATCACGGGGCGCATGACCAAAACGTGGGGGCTGTTGGTGAGGTCGATCCAGACGCGCACGCGGGGGGGCACGCTATCGTTGCCCGACGCATGCTCGTCCTGGCCTCGGTGACCGAATCGCTGGTCAACATCGCCTGGCACTTCGTGCGCGATGCCGGCCTGCCTGCCATCTTCGTGCTCATGGTGGCCGAGAGCGCCTGCATCCCCATCCCGTCCGAGGCGACCATGCTGTTCGCCGGCTTTGCCGTCGCCGATCCCGGTGGCAGCGCCGCACACCACCACCTCACGATCGTCGGCGTCACCGCGGCCGGCGTCGCGGGCAACCTGGTCGGCTCGTGGATCGCCTGGGCGGTGGGGCGTGGGGGGCGCCTGGAGCTGCTCGAGCGCCACGGGCACTGGCTGCACATCAAGCCGGCGCAGCTGGCTCGCGCCGACCGTTGGTTCGAGCGCTTCGGTGCGCCGGCCGTCTTCTTCGGGCGCCTGCTCCCGGTGATCCGGACCTTCATATCCCTGCCCGCCGGGGTCGGGCGCATGCCCTTCGGGCGCTTCAGCGCCCTGACCGTCGCCGGGTGCGTACCCTGGGTGCTGCTGCTCGCGCTGATCGGCGAGGGGGTCGGCAGCGACTGGCGCAGCGTCAAGAACGGCCTGCAGTACGTCGACTACGCGATCGTCGTGCTCGTCGTCGGGGCGCTCCTGTACGCGCTGGTCCGTCGTGGGCGGGGCGCCGGTGGCCGCGGTCAGCCCGCCGCCGACAGCGCGGGCTAGGCCCGCGGCCCGGGTCCCGCGGGCCGCCTGCGAGTGGCGCCCGTCCCCGTGCCCCGTTTGACGGCTTGAGCCGCTTCGACGCGCCCCTGCTGCCGGTGGGGCACGCGGTGCTGCTGGGATTGCTCCACGGTCCCGCCGAGCTGCTGCCCATCTCCTCCTCCGGCCACGTGGCACTGATCCCCTGGCTGGCCGGGTGGCCCGCGGCTGAGCTTGACGGCGAGCTGCGCAAGTCCTTTGAGATCGCCGTCCATGCGGGCACCGCGCTGGCGCTGCTGATCGGGCTGCGTCACGAGGTCGGCGAGACCGTTCTTGCGCTGGACCGTCGGCGGGTCGCGCTGCTCGCCCTCTCCTTCGCTCCGCCCGCGATCGTCGGCTACGCCTGGGAGCGTCCCATCGAGCGTCACCTGGGAACGCCGGGCACGATCGCCGCCGGGCTGATCGTCGGCTCGGCGGCCATGGCCGCCGCGGATGTGTGCGGAAGCGGCCACCGTCCCCGTGGGGACGCCGGGGCGCGCGACGGCCTGCTCCTGGGCATCGCCCAGGCCGCCTCGCTGATGCCGGGGGTCTCGCGCAACGGCGCGACTCTGGCCATGGCCCGCGCGCGGGGCTTTGACCGCACCGACGCCAACGTGCTCTCCCGTCACGTCGCCCTGCCGGTGATCGTGGGCGCCACGCTGCTCAAGGGCTGGCGGTTGACCCGCCGTGGTGTCCCGCGCGGAGTGGGCCGGGCGCTCGGCGCGGGAGCCGTGGCCGCCTTCGCCTCCACCCTGGCCTCCACGTGGCTGATCCGCCAGGTCGAGCGCGATCGGTCGCTTCTGCCCTATGCGGCCTACCGCCTCGGGCTGGCCACCGTGGTGATCCGCCGTCTCGTCGAAGATCGCTCCATGCGGCGGCACCGACGGTGAGCGATCTCTACGCCCGCGCCGGCGTGGACACGGCGCGCTCCCATGCGGGGGTACGAGCACTGGTGTCGGTGCTGGCCACCATCGACACCGGGCGCCCGTCGCGCTCGATCCTGAGCGGCGGCCATTACGCCAGCGTGCTCTCGCTCACGTCCGAGCTCGGCCTGGCGCTGTCCACCGACGGCGTGGGCTCAAAGCTCGTACTCGCCGAGCAGCTGGGCCGCCTGGACACCGTGGGAGTCGACTGCGTGGCCATGAACGTCAACGACATCGTCTGCGTGGGCGCAGAGCCCATCGCGCTGCTCGACTACCTGGCCGTCGAGGAGATCGACACGGTCGCCCTGAGCGATATCGCGACCGGGCTCAAGCGCGGCGCCGAGCAGGCCGGGGTGGAGATCCCCGGCGGTGAGCTGGCGGTGCTGCCCGACCTGATCCGCGGACACCCCTCGCCACGGGGCTTTGACCTGTGCGCGACCGCGGTGGGTGTGGTCGCGCTGGGAGCGGTGGTGACGGGGGCGCGCTGCTGCGCGGGCGACGCGCTCATCGGACTGCCCTCGTCGGGGCTGCACTCAAACGGCTACACGCTCGCTCGCCGCGTGCTGGGCGGCGGTGTCGCCCAGCTGGACGAGCGCCCGCCGGAGCTTGCCGGGCGCTCGCTGGCCGACGCCCTGCTCGAGCCCACCGTCATCTACGTGCGGGCCGTGCTCGACCTGCTCTCCTCAGCCGTGCCCGTGCACGGGCTGGCCCACATCACCGGCGACGGCGTGCTCAACCTGCTGCGTCTGGGAGAGCATGTCGGCTTCGAGATAGGCACGCCGCTGCCCGTGCCGCCCATCTGTGGTCTGGTCTGCGAGCGGGGCGCCGTCGACGCGGCGCAGGCCTACGACGTGTTCAACATGGGTTGCGGGATGGTCTGCGTGGTCCCTGCCGAGCACGCGCAGGCGGCCGTGGCCATCCTGGGGGCCGCGCACCCGGGCGCGGCGGTCATCGGCTCGGTCTCGGCGCGCGCCGGGCGTATCGAGCTGCCCACGGTGGGCGTGACCGGGGACCGCAACGGCCTGCGACCGCTGGGCGACTGAAGCCCGCGCCCGATACGAGCCCCTTCAGGCCAGGGTCCAGGTCTCTCCGGCGAGATGGGTCTCCGCGCGCAGGCGCCATCGCAGGGTCTGGAGCCAGAGCTCGGCGGCGGCTCGGGGAGGGGGCAGGTCACACAGCTGGGCCACCTCGGCGGTGGCCAGCCTGCCGTGCTCGGCCACGGCCCCGACCACCCCGGCGGCCGCTTGGCCGCTCGCCTGCGCTCCGGCCGCCGCCGCCGCCCGTGTCCACGCACGAGGATCGAGCAGCTCGCGGCCCTGCAGCTGGGCGCTGCGCTCACCCGGACCGCGCAGGTCGAGGCGCGGCAGGCCGCGGGCGTCCGCGCGGGCACTCTCCATCGCGGCGCCGAAGGCCTCCAGGATGGCGTGCGAGCCGAGGTCGATCTCAAAGCGCTCGACGTTCATGGCCGGCACACGGCGGGCGATGTCGACCAGCGCCTCGCGATGGTCAAGGCGCTGCCCGCCGAAGGCCAGGGCCTCGCGGGCCCGGCGCAGGTACGCCGCGTCGAGGCCCTGCTCGGCCGCGGCCACCACGGCCAGGCAGGCCGGGTAGGACCCAGCGGGCGGCGCATCGAGCCACAGGCGCGGGTCCACCGGCATATGGGTGCTCGCCGCGGCGTCCAGCCATTGCCCCAGCGCCTCCACGGGGTCCTCGAAGCGGCGCGCCAGGCCGCCCATCACGTAGGTGATCGACACGGACTCGCCGAACTCACGCTGCAGACATCGACGCCCCGGCTCCGCGGCCCACGACACCGGACACGCCGGGTCGGTGTAGTAGAGGATCGAGACCTGGCTCACGCAGGCGCACAATAGAAGTGCATGACCGCTCCGGCCCCCACCCCACAGACCACCCCTCGGCGACCATGAGCACGCCGGTGGGCACGCTGCTGGACGGCCGTTACCGCCTGGAGGCGCGCATCGGAAGCGGAGGCATGTCGACGGTCTATCGCGCCTTCGACACCGTGCTCGAGCGTCAGGTGGCGATCAAGCTCATGCATCGCGAGATCGCATCGGACTCCGACCAGCTTGAGCGCTTCCGGCGCGAGGCGCGGGCCGTGGCGCAGCTCAGCCATGCGCACATCGTCACGGTCATCGACGCCGGCGACGACGGTGACCGCGACCAGACGACGCCGTACATCGTCTTCGAGCACGTCGACGGGGAGACCCTGAAGGACCGCATCCGCCGCGAGGGACCGCTGCCCGTCTCCGATGCGGTGGCCTACGCCATCGAGATCGCGCGTGCGCTGTGCGCAGCCCACGAACGGCACATCGTCCACCGCGACGTCAAGCCCCAGAACGTGCTCATCGACCCGGAGGGCCGGGCCAAGATCACCGACTTCGGCATCGCTCGCACGCTCACCGAGGAGGGCCTGACGGCGGATGGACGCGTGCTGGGAACCACCGACTACGTGTCGCCCGAGCAGGCCCTGGGCCAGCCGGTGACCGGCCAGTCCGACGTCTACTCCCTCGGGATCGTGCTCTACGAGATGCTCACCGGCGAGGTGCCCTTCCAGGGTGAGAACCCGGTGGCCGTGGCCATGCGTCACGTGCGCGAGGAGGTACCCGACGTCGCCGCCCGGCGGCCGGGCCTGTCGGCCACCCTGGCCGCGGTGGTCGACCGCGCGACCGCGAAGGACCTGACGCGCCGCTACCGCGACGCCGCGATCATGGCCGTCGATCTCGAGGAGGTCCTGGCCATTGAGGCCGCGCGCGGTGGTCACGCCGGTCCGGAGGCGACGTCGGTGCTGCGCACGCTGCCCAGTCCGACCCGCCGGCGCCTGCCCCTCACCCTGCGCCACTCGGTCGGCGCTCTGATCGCCATCGGCCTGATCGCGGCCGTGGCGGTGGCCGTGGTCCTCTACCAGGCGGCCAACCGCACCCACCGGGGCACCGGACCCACCCCAGACGTGAGCACCCCGCCGCGTCTGCACGCGGTCTTCCTGGCCCAGGGCTCGGCTCACGACTATGACCCGTTCAGCGCTGACGGACAGGAACACCCGGACACCGTCGGGCGCGCGGTCGACCGCGACCTGGCGACGGCCTGGATGACCGAGCAGTACCAGGGCGGGAATCTGGGCAAGCCGGGCGTCGGCCTGTACCTCGACGCCGCCCCGTCGGTGAGGGCACGGCGCCTGGTCATCCAGACCCCCACGCCGGGCTTCCGAGCGGAGGTGTGGGCCGCCGACAGCTTTGCCCATCCCGCCAACGGGGACCCCACGCCGCTCGCCGCTCGCGGTTGGCACATGCTGGCCGCGATAGGCGCGGTGGCCGCCAAGCAGCCGGTGGTCCTCAGTCCCCCGAGCCCCTTTCGCTACTACCTGCTGTGGATCACCAGGTTGCCCGCAGGGACACAGTCGGCATCGATATCAGAGCTGTCCCTGTTCAGGTAGGACCCCCTCCGTCCCTCACGGTCGCTGCCCGCTCGAGGGCCAGGCGACAGAGGCGATCCACGAGGTCGGGGTAGGCCAGCCCCGAGGCGGCGAACAGCTTGGCGTACACGCTGGTCGCCGTGAAGCCCGGCATGGTGTTGAGCTCGTTGACCAGCACCTGCTCGCCCTCTATGAAGAAGTCCACGCGCGCCAGCCCCTCACAGCCGACGTCCACGAAGGTCTGCACCGCGAGTTCGCGCACCCGCTCGCACACTGCGGGCGACGTACGGGGCGGGACCTGCAGCGTCATCGCATCGGGCGAGTACTTCGCGTCGAAGTCATACCAATCGGAGTCGAGCACGATCTCGCCGGGCAGCGAGGCCTCGGCCCGGGCCTGTCCGTCTGAGCACTCACCCTGCCGGCGCCCAACCACCGAGCACTCGACCTCCAGGCCGGGGGACATGGCCTCCGCGATGACCAGGGTGTCGTGCGCGAAGGCGGCCGCGAGCGCGTCGGTCATGGCGCCCTCGCTACCCACCTTGACAATGCCCAGCGACGAGCCGGCACGGGCCGGTTTGACGAACACCGGTAGTCCGAGCTGACCCAGCGCCTCGGTCGCCGCGCCGGGGTCTTCAGTCCAAACGTCCCGGCGCACCGCCTCCCAGGCAACCTGAGGCACTCCGGCTGCCGCCATCAGCCGCTTGAAGAGAACCTTGTCCATGCACACGGCCGACGCGGCCACGCCGGCACCCACGTAGGGCACGCCGAGCATCTCGAGCATTCCCTGCACCGTGCCGTCCTCCCCCCAGCGGCCGTGCAGGGCAGGGAACGCAACATCAGCGCCCAGCAGCCCGCCTGCGGCACGCAGCGCGAGCTCCTGACTGTCACGTCGCCAGCGGCCGTCGCGCTCCAGCGTCACCTCGATGACCCGATGACCCGCGGCAATCAACCCCTCGGCCACCGCGCGCCCGGAGCGCAGAGACACCTCGTGCTCGGAGGAGCGTCCCCCCGCCAGGACCGCAACGGTCAGGGCCGACGATGCGCTCACGGATGCGGCGAAGCCGGCGCCGGGGTGCCCGGGTTAGATGTCGTGGTCGAGGGCGTTGGTGTGGTTGAGGTGTCGGTCGAGAAACCTCCGGGTGACGCATAGGTGCCGACCACGATGGTGACCGTCGCACCTCGGGGCGCGCGCTGGGCGGCTCTCGGCTGCTCGGCGAGCACATGACCGTCCTTGGCCTGGTCGCCGACCGATCGCCGGCTGACTCGCACCGAGAAGCCCGCCCGCCCGAGGGCCGCCGCCGCCTGGTCAGAGGGCTGGCCGACCACGTTGGGCACCGCCGCGGTGTCCGGGACGCGCGCCACCGTGATGTCGACAGCGGCGCCCTGGACGAGCGCGACACCCGCGGCGGGTGACTGAGAGAGCACGGTTCCCGGCGCCTGGGCGTCGCGCTGCTGCTGACCCACGTTGCCCAAGCGCAGTCCCGCGGCCAGCAGCGCCGCGGTGGCATCGGCCTGACTGCGACCACTGAGGTCGGGAACGCTGGTCAGGGCCGGCCCACTGGAGACGTAGACAGTGACGCCGCTTCCCCGCTGCAACTCGATGCCCGGACTGGGGTTGGTGGCGATCACGCGCCCGGGCGCCACCGAGTTCGACGAGCGCGTCTGGGCCACCGGGGCGAACGCGGCCGCTCGCAACGCGCTCAGGGCCCTGGCGCTCGTCTGCCCGGTGACGTCGGGTAGAGCGGCGCTGCCCGGGCCCGCTGACACCGTCACGGTCACCGCGCTGCCGCGGGGGACCCTGCTGCCCGCCCGGGGATTCAGGGCCAAGACCTGCCCGAGCGGGCAGGCCACACTCTGGGTGCCGACCGAGCGGGGGCCCAGCCCGGCGCGGCGCAGCGCTGCGGTGACCGCGGGCTCGGGTTCGCAGCGGGTGAGCGCGGGGACGATCACGCGGGAGCGAGCAGGGGCAAGGAGCAGGACCAGTGCTACGGCAACGCCGGCCGCGGCGATCACGGCCAGGGCGATCAGCCACCCTCGGCGTCGGGCCGGGGCTGGCTCGAGGAGCGCTTCCTCGGCCGCGGGCACCGCCAGCCCCGCGGGCACCTGCAGCTGGGGGCCGGCGGCGAGATCGGGCGCCACTGCGACGGGCGCGAAATGGGTCGTGGCGCCATTGTCGCCGTGCAGGCTGCGGCGAGCCTCTGCCAGCGCGGCGATGAAGCTGTCGGCGTCGGCAAAGCGCTGGGCCGGATCCTTGGCCAGGGCGCACAGCACGACGGCGTCCAGTGCCGGCGTGACAGCGGGATTGACGGTGCTGGGGGCCCGCGGGGCCTCCGAGACCTGCTTGAGCGCGATCGTCACCGCGGTGTCGCCGTCGAAGGGCAGGGCGGCGGTGAGCAGCTCGTAGAGCACGATGCCCACCGCATAGAGGTCAGACGCGCCGCTGACCGCATGCCCCTGCGCCTGCTCAGGGGACAGGTACTGAGCGGTGCCCATGATCGAGCCGGTCTCGGTCATGTCCGATGCGCCCGCGCGGGCGATGCCGAAGTCCGTCACGCGCGCGCGGCCGTCCTCGCCGACGATCACGTTGTGGGGCTTGAGGTCGCGGTGGATGATCCCGCGCTGATGGGCGAAGCGGGCGGCCCGCAGGATCTGGGTAACGAGGTCGATGGCTCGCTCGGGGTCCAGGGGGCCCTCCTCGAGCACCAACGCCTTGAGCGAGCGTCCGGGCAGGTACTCCATGGCGATGTAGTAGGTGCCATCCCACTCCCCGCGATCGAATACCGCCACCACGTTGGGATGGGACAGGCCCGCGGCGCTTGAGGCCTCGCGGCGGAAGCGCTCGACGAACGCCGCATCCTCAGAGAAGCGGCGGTGCAATACCTTCAGCGCCACCCGCCGTCCCAGCTGGGTGTCCTGCGCCAGGAACACATCGGCCATCCCGCCACTTCCCACCTGCGAGATCACGCGGTAGCGCCTGTCGATGATGGTTTCTGTGTCAGCCATTGAGCAGACTCTGGATGACCTGGCGGGCCACCGGCGCGGCGGTGGTACCGGCGAAGCCGGGAACGCCCTGCAGGGTTACCGCCACGGCGATGCGCGGGTTGTTGGCGGGGGCAAAGGCGATAAACCAGACGTTGTTGATGGTGTTGCCGATCTGCGTCTCGGCGGTACCCGTCTTGCCGGCCACCTGGGTCCCGGGGATCTGGGCGGCGGTGCCGGTGCCGTTGGTGACCACCCCCTCCATCATCGACTTCACAGCGTCGGCGGTTGAGCTCTTCATCACCGTCGACTTGACGCTCGGCGCGACGGTGCTCACCGTGCGCCCGTCGCGATCGAGCACGCGGTCGGTCAGATGGGGCACCATCAGCCTCCCGTGGTTGGCCACCGCGGCGGCGACCTCGGCCATCTGGAGCGGGGTGACCTGCAGCTTGTCCTGGCCGATGCCCATGCGCCCCACGTCGACCAGGTCGCTGGTGGGGGCCAGCAGCCGACCGCCACGGTACTCGCCGCTCGCGGTCATCTGAGGGCGTGGGTAGTCGAGCGCAGGAACACGGTCGAAGCCGAAGCGCTCCATGTAGCGGCGCAGCGTCCCCTTGCCCAAGCCGACCGCCACCTGGGCGTAGACGGTGTTGACCGACTGGGCGAGCGCGTCGGTGAGGCTGATCGAGCCGAAGCTCTGGTGGTTGTCGTTCTGCAGCGGCACCCCCGAGATGGGCACGTTGTCGCGGCCGTCGACGCTTGATTGCGGCGTGTAACGCCCGCTGTCGATGGCGGCGGTGGCGGTCACGACCTTGAAGGTGGAGCCGGGCGCGTAGCCGAACTGCGTGGCTCGGTTGACCAGCGGCTCGGTGCCCTGGGCGTTGGCCAGGGCGGAGAAGGTCGCCCCGGAGGAGAGCACGGTGGGGTCAAACCCCGGCTCGGACGCCATCACGCGCACCGCGCCGTCACGGGGATCGAGCGCGAGGATCGCGCCCTTGCGCCCGGACAGCGCGGCGAGCGCTGCCCGCTGGCCCTTGGTGCTGAGCGTGGTCAGCACGTCGTCGCCCCGGCGGCGACGACCCTGCAGCTGGTCGAGCACCGAGCCCGTGCCGCTGACCGCGGTGCCGTTGAGGATGTCGTTGGCCGAGGTCTCCAGGCCTGAGGAGCCGATGTTCACGTAGGAGTATCCGATGGCGTGGGCGAAGAGTCCCTGAGCGGGGTAGCGCCGGTGGTAGGTGCGATCGGGCGCGCGCTGGCTGCGGGCCAGCACCGTGCCGTCGGCGGCCAGGATGCGCCCACGGTCGATGCTCTGCTGCTCGAGCAGTCCGCGGCGGTTGAGCGGGTTGGCGCGCAGGCTCGCGGCCTCGAACACCGTCCAGCGAGAGGTGAACCCGACGAGCAGGCCGAACAGCACCAGCACGAACACGAACAGGCGCAGGATCGGGCCGTTCATGGACCGCCGCTCAACCGCCCGAGCTCCAGGCTGCGCATCAGGCTCGTGGCGTCGTCATGTGAGCGCAGCGAATGGTCGAGCAGGGTGCGGCGGCGGTTCGTGGCCACCGTCGAGGCGCTCACGCCCGAGACGAAGTCGGCCGTGTAGAGCGGCACGTTGCCCGGCAGCACGTAGGGCACCCCGCGAAACATGGTCACAAAGCCGCGGCCGTTGGTGCCCACGAAGTACACCGACTGACTGGCGATATACGCCGCGAAGAGCACACCGAGCAGCACGCAGAGCCCCACCACCGGACCCGCCCGCGGGCGCGGGCGGCGGCGGCGCGGCGCTGGGGTGCGCGCGGGCCCGGCCCGCGGGCGCCGGGGCATTGGGTGCGATGTGGTCAGATCACCGGGCCCGGTGCGTACACCCCGGCCGGTCGGCGACGCGGCCGTGGGCGCGCGGCTCCCATCGGGGTCGCTCGTGCCGGCGTCGGACTCGGCCAGGCGCTCGCGCACCTCAGCGCTTGAGATGGCGCCCACCATCGTCGGTTGCTCGACGGGCCCCGCGTCGCCGTCCACATCCTCCAGGCGCAGGAGGACCACGGTGATGTTGTCGCGGCCGCCGGCCTGGTTGGCGGCGGCGAGCAGCGACTCCCCCGCGTCGCGCAGTCGCGGTTGTGAGCTCAAGATCTCCAGCAGGCGCGACTCCGCCACCATCGTGGTCAGGCCGTCGCTGCACAACAGGTAGGAGTCGCCGGCGCGGGCGCGGTGCACACGCACATCCACCTCGACCTCGGGCTCGGGCCCCAGGGCACGCGTGATGATCGAGCGCTGAGGATGGTCCTCGGCCTCTTGCGGCGTGAGCTTGCCCTGACGCAGAAGCTCGTCGACCAGGGAGTGGTCGTCGGTGAGACGTATCAGCTCCCCATCGCGCAGACAGTAGGCGCGGCTGTCGCCCACGTGGGCGATCACGACCTCATCGGCGTCCACCCACACCGCGGTGATGGTGGTGCCCATGCCCGCCTGGTCGGCGTTGCGCTGGGAGAGCGCGTGGATGCGGGCGTTGGCCACCCGGACGACGTCGGCCAGCCTCTCGCCAGGACTGCCGCTTCCGTCCCCCAGGCCCGCATGAAAGGCCTCCACCGCCGTGCGCGAGGCCACCTCTCCGGCCTGGGCACCGCCCATGCCGTCGGCCACCACGAAGAGCGGGGCACGGGCGAACAGAGAGTCCTCGTTGTGGCGACGCTGGCGGCCGGTGTCGCTGGCCGAGTAGTGATCGGCTACGCGCAGCATCCAGCGCCCCGTGCCGACACGGCGGACTTCCCGACCGGCGTCATGTCATTGATCCTCGTAGGAGAACTCGCTGTCTCCGATGCGCACGCGGTCGCCCCGGTGCAGCGGCCGCGGCCCCTCCAGGAGTTCTTCGTTGAGGTAGGTGCCGTTGGTAGAGCCAAGATCCTCCAGGACCATGATGCTGCCCTGCTCGTAGATGCGCGCGTGCTGCGTGGAGGCAAAAGGATCCTCGAGGCGTATCTCCACCTGCGAGCCACGTCCCATCACCGCCCCCTCCTCCAGGTCGTAGATCATGCCCGGCTCGTGCCCGGGGGCGCGCACCACGACCAGGCGCCCCGCCCGTTGGGCGCCGTTGACGCCAGCGCCCCCCGCCACGGCGCCCACGGGGTGCAGACCGGTGGCGTCGTCGCGTACCGGACTCGAGTAGTCGCTGCGCCGCAGGTCACGCAGCGCGCTGCGTGAGACCCACAGCAGGAAGAGATACATGACGATCAAGAAGCCGAACTTGAGCGCCACCGATACGGGCTGGGGGTTCATCGGGCCACCTAGGCGATCTCGAAGATCATTTCGGTCTTGCCGATCTCGATGCGATCACCGGTGCTCAGCGCCTCGGTGCCGGCGATGACCCTGCGGTTCACGCGCACACCGTTGGTGGAGCCCAGATCCACGATCGTCCAACCCTCGCCGGAGGGTCGCAGCTCGGCGTGGCGGCGGGAGACATTGCTGTCGGCGAGCACCACCTCACAGTCGCGGCTGCGGCCGATCACACCGCCGCTCGGGGGAATAACCATCCGCTTGCCGTCCACCGTCAGCAGTGGGCGCCCCCCGCGCGCCGCGCGGGCGGCCTCCAGGGGTGCCCGCATGCGCTCGGAGGTGCTGTAGATCATGGTGTGGCCGTGCTCGGCCTGCTCGAGGTGCTGCTCGTGTTGCTCTGAAGGACGCACCTGGCGGGTCTGGATGCCGAACTCGCCGAGCCTCAGTCGCTCGTCGGTGTGAAAGGTGATTCCCGGGCGCGCAGCGAGCGCCAGGTCCTGACGACGTGCGTGCTCCAGCAGGTAGGCGGCGAGCTCGTCGATCACCTCGTGCTCGACGCCCTCGTAGCGCGCGCGATCCTGGGGCGAGAGCCAGACCAGGTACTCGTTGGGTGCGTACACGCGTGAGATGGACACGGTGCGGTGCTCGTCCATCTCGCGTACGAGCTTGCGCGCGATCTCCATGGGGCGGACCTCGGTTCGGAACAGCCGTCCGAACGAGCCCTCGACGAGGGCGGTCAGCTTGCTCTCCAGGTTCTTGAGCACACTCATGTGGTTGACGTCTCGCGGGGGACTGAATGGATGCTTCGACCGTCGCCAGCGGCAGGCTCGTGACCCCCGGGGGCCTGCCGGACGCTGCCGGACTGACGCCATGCTACGTCAGTCAGGCGCACGCATCGCGCCGGGGCCCCTTCTCCCGGCGGAGGGCCCCTCCGCTCCCCGGTGGACGGTCGGCGAACCTTTTCACGGGGCTCCGCGCAGAGCACGGGCCCCCACCGCGAGAGCAGCGCCGAGCAGCGCGCCCATGAGCAGACCCCGCGGCCACGAGGCACCGCCCGGGCCTCGTAGGGGTTCGGGCAGGGCCAGGGTGGCCAGCACGGTGGCCGACGCCCATCCCGCCGCGCCCGCCGCGTCGAGCCCGAAGCTGCGCCCTCGCACGAGCCACGGCAGGGCCACGGCGGCCATCGCCCACACCCCGGCACCGCCCAGCACCGACACGCTGAGTGCGGGGGCCAGCACGTGCACCGCGGCCGCCGCGGGCGAGGAATCCCACGGGGACGCCGCGAAGCTCCAAGCGGAGCCTCCCAGCCATAGGCGCGTGCCGCGCGCGGCCTCGGCGAGGCTCAGCCACCAGAAGCCCAAGCCGCCCAACACCGCGCGGCGCACCCACCCGTGGGCCTGCCCGGCCAGCGCGGGGTAGCCACCGGTAAGCCCGGCCAAGCCGAGGGCGACCGCCAGGGCGGGCGCCGACCATAGCGGTCCTCCTCTGCGCAACAGGGCGGGGGCGGGCAGGGCGGCGGCACACACCACCAGGGCCAGGCCGGCGTGGCCGCGCAGGGCAAGCCACAGCGCGACGGCGCCCAGGCAGGCCAGCCAGCCCATCCTGGGCAGCAGGGCGACCGTCAGCGCTGCGCCCGCGGGTAGGACGAGACCACCGGCCGCGGCGATCGGCGATCGCGCGGCCGCGGAGAGCGCCAGGGCCACCAGTCCCCCGGCGCCCAGGCCACCAAGCAGGCGCGCCGCCGCGGAGATGCTCGGACCCACGCGCGCCGGTGAGGACCCCCGTGTCGCCGGATACGCCTCATCGCCATCGTCGTTCCACGGCGGCGCCGCGGGCGACAAAGCGCGCGTCGAACTGTCCTCGTGCGGACCTTCGCGTCGGGTTGGCAGGACGGGTCCTATCCAGGCGGGGGCGGCCCTGGAGTCAAGCGGCGCGATCGACGGCGACGTCACTGCGCCGCGGCGAAGCGCGCGGGGTCCGCCGGGGCGTCGCACTCGGGTGACGGTCTGAGAGCGTGCGTGGTCGAGCTCGGCCAGCACATCTGCGAGCTCCACGCGGTCGGCGGGGCGGGGTGACAGAGCGTCGTCGAGCACCTCGCACAACGCGGTGGGCAGGTCGGGACGGTGGCGCCTCAGGGATGGCTGGGGTTGACCGAGGCGCCGCGCGGTCGCGGCCGGTGTCAGGCCTCGGACCGGGTGCACGCCGCTCAGGGCCTCGTACAGGACGAGGGCCAGCGCGTAGACGTCCGTCGCCTCGCCGACCGGGGCCCCATTGGCCTGCTCCGGCGCCATGTAGGCCAGGGTGCCGATGACGTCGCCGCTGCGCGTCAGCGCCTCCTCGCCGGCCAGGTGCGCGCCGCCGAAGTCGCACAGCTTGGCGGCCGCCGGACCGGCGAGCGCGGGCACGAGCACGTTCTGGGGCTTGACGTCGCGGTGGACGACCCCACGCGCGTGGGCGTGGGCCAGCGCCGCGCCCAGATCGGCACCGATGGCCAGGAGCTGGTCGTCGCCCGGCGTACGCTCGGCGCACAGCTCGGCCAGCGTGCACCCACGCACGAGCTCTGAGACCAGGTAGAAGGCATCCGCGTCGGCCCGGGCCTCGTAGATGGCAACGATGGCGGCGTGGGCGAGGCGTGCGGTGACCACGGCCTCGCGCGCCGCGCGATCGCCGCCGTGCGCCCCGGCCAGGGCTATGCGCTTGAGGGCAACCTCGCGCCCGAGCTGCTCGTCCCACGCGCTCCACACCACCCCGAACCCGCCTGCGCCCAGGCGCTCGAGCGGCCGGTAGCGTCCCAGGACCAGGCGTCCGGGGCTCGTGAGCGCGCCGGGGTGAGACCCGTGCGCGAGGGTCGTCAGAGACTGCACCGGGTTGCGCTCTTCGGGCCTCTGTCCCGGGGCTCCTGCCCGGCGCGCGCAGGCGCGCGCCGGGTGGGCGGAAAGTTGCATCCCCACGACGCCTGCTCGCCGGTCATACTCTGCGCCTCCCCAGAATCACGCAAGGAGCAGCTTTTGTCGTTCTTCGACGAGGGCGGCGGCGAGGAGCCTTCTCAGGCCAACCGCGTGCCTCGCCCGCCGCGGTCGCGCAGGTCGGCTACGGCCGGTGGCCCGCCCGACCATCAGACGCTGGTGGTACGCCGTGCGATCGGGCTCGCCGTCGCCCTGTTGCTCCTGGTGCTCATCGTCCTGGGGGTCAACGGCTGCATGAACAGCCAGAAGCTCGACGGGCTGCGCAGCTACAGCCGCAGCGTCAGTCAGATCGCTCAGGATTCCGACCAGAGCGTCGCACGACCGCTGTTCAGCGACCTCTCCGGGGCGAACGGTAAGTCGCCCCTGGACGTCAGCGTCCAGATCAACCAGCTCAAGCTGCGTGCGCAGGCCGAAGCAAAACAGGCTCGCGGTCTCAATGTGCCGGGCGATCTGGCCGGGGCGCAGCGCAACCTGCTGCTGAGCCTGACCCTGCGCGGTGAGGCACTCCAGCATGTCGCCGACCAGGTCACGAGCGCCCTGGGGGGCCAGAACGCCCAGGACGCCGTGAACCGGATCGCGGGTGAGATGGAGGCACTGCTGGCCTCCGACGTGATCTACTCGCAGCGTGTGGTGCCCCTGGTGGCCCAGGCGCTGGAGGACAACGGCATCCACGGTCAGAGCCCGGCTCCCTCGCGCTTCCTGCTGGACCTCGGCTGGCTCACCCCCACCTACGTCAGTGGACAGCTCAGCGGTCAGGGCGCCAGCGCAGCGAACGCTCCGGCGGCGCCGGGCAGCCACGGCCACAGCGTGGCCGGCGTCAGCGTGGGGTCAAATCAGCTGACCACCACCGGCACCAACCACGCGAGCGGGGGCGCGTCGCCGACGCTGTCGGTGATGATCGCCAACCAGGGCTCAAACAACGAGACCGGCGTCAAGGTCGACGTCAGCGTCACGGCTGCGGGCAAGACGACCAAGACCGTCAAGACCATCGATCGCACCCAGGCGGGGGCCAGCTCCACCGTCGACATCCCCCTCAGCGGCGTGCCCACGGCGGTCACCAGCCGCGTGACCGTGTTCATCGAGCCGGTGCCCGGCGAGAAGAACGTCGCCAACAACAAGAGCACCTACTCCGTCGTCTTCGGTCCCTGAGGCCGGCAGCAGCCGGTGAAGCTCGCCTCGGCGGCGCCGCCCGCCCGAACGGCTAGTTTGTCGGGGCTCATGGGCGCCTCGATCACCGACACCCCCGGCCTGGTGGCCATCGCCGCCGCCACCCTGGCGCTGATCGCCCTCGGCCTGTGCGCACTGCTGGCCACTCGCCTGCGGCGCCTGCGCGCCGGTCAGCGGGTGGTCCTCGGCGAAACCGGCGAGCGTGACATGGTGGCTCATGGCGCCGATCTGGAGCTCGCGTTTGACGCTCTGCGCGACTATGTGGGCGACATCGCGCAGCGCCTGGATACGCGCACGGCGGGCGTCGAGGCCGCGCTGCGCGGGGCGATATCCCATCGCTCACTGGTCCGGTACGACGCCTACAACGAGCTGTCAGGACACCAGTCCATGTCCATCGCGCTGCTCGACGCCTCGCGGTCCGGCGTGGTCCTCTCCTCCATCCACCATCGCGACCAGGCCCGCCTCTACGCCAAGCAGGTGACCGGCGGACACAGCGAACTCGAGCTCTCCCCCGAGGAAGCCGAGGCCGTGCGCCTCGCCCTGGCCGGACCGGACGGCGAGGCCAGCGGCGATGGTCCCGCGGACGCACGCACCTAGCCCACACAGGCTGCGCGTCGGCTACCTGGGGCCCGAGGGAACCTTCACCGAGGCGGCACTGTTGGCCGGCGGCGGGTCCGCTGACTGCGAGCGCGTACCGCTGGGCACGATCTACGACACGGTGATGGCGGTACAGGACGGGCTCGTAGACCGGGCGCTGGTCCCCATGGAGAACTCGATCGAGGGCTCGGTGGCGGTGACGCTGGACACGCTGGCCGGCGATGCGACCGCCGTGGCCATCGTCGGTGAATCGGTGCTGGCGGTGCGCCAGTGCCTGATCGCTCAGGAGCACATCTCCCTGGAGCAGGTGACCGCGGTGGTCTCCCACCCGCAGGCGGCCGGGCAGTGCGCGCGGCTGCTGCGCGGCGAGCTGGCCCACGCGAGGGTGCTGGGCGCGAGCTCGACCGCGGACGCAGTGCGGGCGGTGGCCGAGTCGCGCGATCGCACTCGCGTGGCCCTGGGCACCCGGCACGCAGCCGAGATCTACGGCTGCGTGGTCCTGCGCGAGGGAGTCGAGGATCGCAGCGACAACGAGACGCGGTTCGTGTGGCTGGCGCGCGCACACGAGCCCGAGGCGGCTCCGGTCGCCGCGGCAGGCAGGCCGGTGGCCCCGACCGCGCAGGCGCAACCATCTGTCGCGGGGTGGCGTACCTCGCTGCTGTTCTGGGGTACGGGCGCCGATCGCCCGGGTTGGTTGGTGGCCTGCCTGGACGAGTTCGCGCAGCGCGCGGTCAACCTCACGCGCATCGAGTCGCGTCCTCGCCGGGACCGCCTGGGGCAGTACATGTTCTTCGTCGACCTCGACGGCGCCGCGGCGGCCGGCTCGGTGAGTGCGGCGATCGCGGGACTGCGCGCACACTGCGAAGACGTCAGGATCCTGGGCTCCTACCCGGCGGCGTTGGCCGGGTAGTCAGCCCTCGCGTGGCTCCTGCGCGAGGGCGTAGCTGAGCAGCCCGCGGCGTTCGAGGCGGTCGACAGGCGCGCGGAAGGTCACCCGCACGACGCCCGGATGGCGGCCTATCTCGATCGCACCGGTAACCGTCGCGCGGTTCATCACCTCAGGCACCGTCATGTCGAGCAGCTCGGCGGCGCGCGCCAGGCCATTGTCGGTCGCGCTGTTGAGGTCCGGGCCCGACCCGATGACCGAAATCGGCGCCGTCTCCTCGAGCGCTTGGACGCCATGGCGGCGTGCGACCTCCAGGGCCCGGGCTCGCTCGCTCGCGCTCAGCGGCTGGGCGAGCCACGGCAGGTCCTCGGCCAGCGGGAAGAGCACGGGGCCGTCGATCGGCAGGTCCTTGAGCACCTCGACACGAAGGGTGACCGTGCCCGATACATCGCAGGTGTGTCCGGCGATCTCGCCGTCGCCCTGGAGCGCGTGCATATCGCCGACGTACAGGCCGGCGCCGTCGACCTTCACGGGACAGACCAGGATCGCCCCCGCCCGCACCTCGTCGATGTCGAGGTAGCCGTCGGTCTTGTGGCGCTCGAGCTCCTGTGCGGTCATCGCGTAGCGGTGCGGCGCGCCAACCAGGAACGAGCCGAAGTCGCCCGCGTTGTGCGAGTCGGGAATGGTGGCCGACGGCGATGTGCCGATCTGGCCGAGGAATGGCCGTAGCCGGGCGGCCATGCCGACGATGTCGTGCGGAGCGAAGGTGAGGATCGGGTTCTGGATCGAGCCATCGGGTAGCGCCGCGAACCGGCGGGCGTCGGCGGCGATCGCCCCGGCCCCGTCGGGCCCAAGCGTGACGCCGACCGAGTGGGACTCGTCGAAGGCCATCGTGTAGCCGTTGGTGAACGTGAACGGCGTCGCGTCAGCGCCGCAGTTGACGCAGCGGATCGCCTCCTGGCCGGTGCCCTCGATCCTCGTCTGAGGCCACTCCACACCACATCCGGGACACAACGTGGCGCAGTAGGGATCACCGTCGAAGCGTCCCTCCATCGGGTGATCGTTGCCCGATGCCGTGGCCAACGAGGTCACCGCGATGTCCTGGATGCGGATCGCGAGCGCGTCGCCCACCCGCGCGCCGGCAACCGCGACAGGCTGGGTCACCTCGTGTCCGCCGCGAATAGCTGGAGTGATCATCGGCCCCCAGCACCCCGGTGCGGTCCTGGCGACGACCTGGCCGCCGTCGACGACCGGGCCGAGCATCGGCACGTCGGGCCCGAGCAAGCCGTTGGTAAAGCTCTCGACGAGCACCTCGGGCAGGGGCTCCTGCGCCGTGGTGGTCTGCGTGGTCACATCCTGAGTCGCCATCAGCAACCTCCGGTTCTTGAGGGTTTCAGCCGCCGGCCACGGGGGTCAACAGTGCGATCTCGTCGCCGGGCGAGAGCGGGCGTTCGCGTCCGACATGCCGGCCCGCAACGACCGGCAGCGCCGATGGCAGGGCGGGTGCGACCCCAGCGTGGGCGTCGCCGAGATGAGCAAATAGCTCATCAACGGTCATGCCGTCGGGCACTTCGAGGGTGAGGCGCGACACCCCCACCAGGCGGCCCAGGGCCGTGCCGAATCGAACGCGGACATGCATGAAGCTCCTTGCCCGACGCCGATCGCGCCGGCTGCGCTGACCATACTACGCCTACCCAGTCCTCGCACGCTACGCGGCCGCCGGGCGCGTCAGCGCCGTCGCTAGACTGCCGCCTTACCGTGGAGAGCACCCTTCCACCTGTACCAAGGGGGTCTGCGCCGCTTGCCGAGCACCGGCGGCGCGGGCGAGACAGTGGTCGGGTGCTCGTGCTGAACGCGACCTTCGAACCGATCAACGTTTGCTCGGTCAGGCGCGCAGTGGTCCTCATGCTCAAGGAGAAGGCCGAGCTCATCGAGCACGGTCGCTGGGAGCTTCGCTCCGAGCGAGCGTCGCTCTCGCGGCCGATGGTCATTCGCCTGGTCAGCTACGTGCGCGTCCCGCGCGACGCGCACCGGCGCAAGATCACCCGGCGCGCGGTGTTCGCGCGCGACGGTTGGGCGTGTCAGTACTGCGGCTCACGCTCGAACCTGACCGTCGACCATGTGATCCCGCGTTGCAAGGGGGGGACCTCCAGTTGGGAGAACATCGTCTCCTCCTGCGCTCCCTGCAACCGCCGCAAGGGCGACCGCCTCCCGCGGCAGGCCAACATGCACCCCTACCGTACGCCGAGCACTCCGCGCGCGGAGATCTTCATCCACGTGGCCAGCCCGACCATCCCGGCGGCCTGGCGCGCGTACCTGCCCCAAGCGGCCTGACGGAGTCGAGCCAGTCCAGGGTCCGCGGCGTCGAGACTAGGAGATGGCAGTGGTGGACAGCCAGACGGCGGTGATCGGCACCCCCGACAGTTGGTAGGTGCTGGCCAGGTACACGTAGCGCCGCGGCCCCAGGCGCCCCGAGCAATACGGGAAGGGGATCGGTGGATCCGCGCCCCCCGCGTCCTCGCCACATTGGAGGGTCGGATAGGCCTTCGCGGCGACCGAGAGGGAGTCACCGGGGCCGACGCCCACCAGGGTTCTAGCCTCGCGGTTAGTGATCTCGACGTAGTCCACCCGGCTGGAGCGACCCAAGTGAAAGCTCACCCCGCGGTAGCGCTCGGCTTGGTCGTGAGCAGTGCTGGGAACGCTGATCGGGCCGGTGAAGGGCTTGTGGGGGGAGTCGAGCGGTCCGCTGTCGGAGCTCTCTTCGGGGGCGCCTCGTCCGAGCGTGGCCTCGATCCTCGCCCGGTTGTCTCCCAGCCCGACCCCGCGATAGCGTCCGGTCGCCGGCTCAATGGCGATGGGCCGGGCCCGTGACAGCCTGATGGTCCGGTGGCGCTCAGCCAGAGGCACGATCAGGCACACGGGAGCCGTGGCGAGCAAGAGACCGGCGAAGACCGCACGGATAGTGTCCCGCCAAGGCGGGCGCCCGCGCGCGATCAACCACGAGAGCCCGACGCCGAGCGCGATCAGGACGGCTCCAACCGCCGCGGCCACGCCGCCGATGATCAGAACAGCGAACCACGCCGGGCCGGACTGAAAGCTCGCGACGATCGTCAGAAGCACGAGCGGGACCGCAGCCAGCGTGCACAAAAACAGCCGGCCGCCGAGAAAGCCCAGGGCGACGCTCGGCACAACCAGCGCAGCCACCAGCAGACCGAGGAACACGGGATAGCGCTCGAGCGGAGTCGTTCCCAGCGCCAGGGCCGCCTCGACCAGCACGTACACCGCCGCCCATCCCAGGTTGGCCACCTCGCCTGGGGCACCACGGCGGGGCCGCTGCTCGCCCCTTGCGCTCATCGCACGACGAAGTCCATCTCGCGAATGACCTACCCCGCTCCCGCCCAGCGGTGACCCAGGGCGGCCACCCACAGGAGGGCCACGTCGCGCACGAGGGAACCTGCATCGCGATCCCGCCCGCGAGCCACTGCACTCTCCGACGACCCCCACAGCGACGAGGGGCGCCATCGACATGGCGCCCCTCGCGTACGGCTCTGACTGGAAATACCGAAGCGACTCAACTGCTACCGGAGGGACCAGCGCCGGCAGTCGTCTCGGGGTGTCCCGGGTTGGAATCCGCTAAGCGGTCCAGCCTTTCCGACCTAGCGGCCGGTCACCTCCAGGGTCCCGCAAGAACTGTCACTTGAGATTAGGACCACCTCCTTTCTCTGGTCTCGAAAGGGTAGCGAACCGCGGGGACGGGCGGCGAGAAGCGGGTCGGCCGCCGGCCCGCAGGTCCCAACCGCACCCCGTACGCGACCCCGGACCCGGACCGCGACTGCCTTTAGCTCTGGCTCTCCACCGGAGGGTCGTCGGGCCCCTTCTCCTCGACGCCCTCGATCACCCGCGCCGCGGTCGTCTCGCCGCTGTCCACGATCAGGGCGACAGCGCTGACCTGGTCGTCGCCGCGCAGGTTCATCAGGCGCACGCCCTGGGAGGTGCGTCCGTAGCGGTTGATGCCGCGCACCGACGTGCGCTGGACCATGCCGCCGCTGGAGATGAATATGAGCTCCTCGTGCTCGCGCACGACCAGCGCTCCGGCCAGGCCACCCTTGCGATCGGTCAGGGTGATGGTGCGCACGCCCATGGCGCCCCGCTTCGTCTTGCGGTAATCGCCGATGCTCGAGCGCTTTCCGTAGCCGTTGTCGGTGACCACGAGCAGCTCCTGGTCGTCGCGTGCGACATCCATCGAGAGCACCGAGTTGCCGGGCTGGGAGACGTTCATGCCGCGCACCCCGGCGGTATCGCGTCCCATCGCGCGTACGTCGGATTCGTTGAAGCGCACGGCGTTGCCGTCGTGGGAGACGATGAGGATGTCGTCGTCTCCGCTGGTGCGGCGCGTGGAGACCAGCTCGTCGTCGTCGTTGACCTTGATGGCGATGATCCCGTCGGCCTTGATCGGCGTGTTGTAGGCGACGAACTCGGTCTTCTTGACCATCCCCTTGCGCGTGGCGAACATCAGGTAGCGACCTTCGGTGAAGTCGCGGGTGGAGAGCACCGACTGCACACGCTCGTTCTCGCGCAGCGGGAGGATGTTCACCAGTGCGCGGCCCTTGGCCGTGCGCTGGGCCTCCGGGAGCTCGTAGACCTTCGAGCGGTAGATCTTCCCGCGGTTGGTGATGAACAGCAGGTAGTCGTGCGTCGAGCAGATGAACAGGTGCTCGATGAAGTCGCCGTCCTTCATGTCCATCCCTGTGATGCCGCGGCCCCCGCGGTGCTGCTGACGGTAGGTGGCCAGCGGCAGGGACTTGATGTAGCCGCTGTGGGTGATGGTGATGACCATCTGCTGATCGGCGATCAGGTCCTCGATGTCGATCTCGTCCTCCGAGTGGGTGATCTCGGTGCGCCGCACGTCGCCGAAGCGCTCTGAGATCTCGGTCAGCTCCTCCCTGATCACCGACAGCACGCGGCTCTCGTCGCCCAGGATCTCGCGCAGCTCGCGGATGCGCTCGGTCACGTCGGCGTGCTCCTGCTTGATGGCGCCGGCCTCCAGCGCCGTGAGCTGCGACAGGCGCAGGTCGAGAATCGCGGTGGCCTGGATGACCGACAGCTCATAGCGCGCCACCAGCTGCTCGCGGGCGCTCTCGCGATCGCGCGAGGCGCGGATGAGCTCGATGATTGCGTCGAGGTTGTCCAGCGCGATGAGCAACCCCTCGAGGATGTGCGCACGAGCCTCCTTCTCGGCGAGCTCGTGCTTGGTGCGCCGCACGATCACGTCGCGCTGATGGGCCACGTAGTTGTGGATCACCGCGCGCAGGTCCAGCGTGCGCGGCACGTTGTCGACCAGCGCCACCATGTTCACCCCGAACGTGGTCTGCATCGACGTGTGCTTGTAGAGCTTGTTCAGTGCGACCTTGGGCAGCGCATCGCGCTTGAGCTCGATGACCAGTCGCATCCCGCGCTTGTCGGACTCATCGCGCAGATCGGAGATCTCGGAGATCTTCTTCTCGTGGACGAGCTCGGCGATCTTCTGGATCAGGCCCCCCTCGCCACCCTTCTTGACCATGAAGGGAAGCTCGGTGACCACGATCGCCTCCTTCCCCTGCTTGAGCGGCTCCACGTGCGCGCGGGCCTGCACCCGCACGCGGCCGCGCCCGGTCTCATAGGCATCCTGGATGCCGGCTCGTCCGAGGATGACTCCCCCGGTGGGAAAGTCGGGTCCCTTGATGTGGTGCATCAGCTCGGGCACGCCGATCTCGGGATCATCGATGTAGGCGATGGTCGCGCCGATCACCTCGCGCATGTTGTGCGGGGGGATGTTGGTGGCCATGCCCACCGCGATGCCTGATGACCCGTTGACCAGCAGGTTGGGAAAGCGCGCGGGCAGCACCAACGGCTCGCGGCGGCTGCCGTCGTAGTTGGGTACGAAGTCGACCGTGTCGGCGTCGAGGTCGCGCAGCATCTCGGTGGCCACGCGGGCCAGCCGCGCCTCGGTGTTGTGACTGACGAATCCGTCGGTGATGAAGGCGTGGTCGGCGGAGTCGACGCGCAGCGAGTACACAGCCTGGGTGCCAGCCCGCTCGACCGACGCCACGCTGGCGTAATAGTGGTCGCCACTGATCAGGGGCTTGACCACACTTCGCACCTCCTCCGAGGAGATCCGGTCCATGATCGCGGTGCCCTCTCGCTCCCAGCGGTCGATGTTCTCGACGCTATGGCGGCGCAGCCAGTCGCGGTCTGAGCATGTGCCTCCGGCCTCGGCCCGGATGTAGGAGCCGATGAAGGGCACCAGGTCGCTGCTCATCGCCCGGCTGGCGGTGGGAATGCTGCGCAGGTCGCGCGTGAGCTTGTGCTGCTTGGCGCCCAGGAAGCCGATGCGCTGGGCGAACAGGCGCGCGTCGCGGCCACTGGTGATCACCGCCTTGTACTCGCCCTGTGGCGAAGGGCCGCAGCGACGACTCACCACGCCGAACTCGAGCAGGAGCTGCTGAACGTCGGAGCACAGGGCTTCGCTGCGCGACGAATAGGACACCCGCACGGTGCTTCGCGGCAGCAGCGAGGACGAGCCGCCGCCGGTGAATACCGCGGTCAGGAAAGCACGCTTGAGCTCCGCTGATCCGCGCCAGACGGCCTCGGGCACCCGCTTGGCCGCGCTGCGCTGATTGACCAGGCAGGCCAGTGGACTCGCGCGATACGCGTAGAGGTTGTGGATATCGAACTCGTGCAGGCGGCGGCCCGAGCGGATGGTGCGCTGACTCACGTATCGCTGTCCCCCGACGTGCTCGTCGTACGCGGCCAGGACCGCCGTGAAGAAGTCCTCGTCGACGTTGGTAAATCCGGCGCGGCGCTCGGAGCACCAGCCCTCAGAGACAAACGCCCCCAGCAGCACCGCCAAGGTCCGCTCCCCTTGGCTCAGGGCCGGGCCTGGGGTTCTCGGCGTACGGCTGAGCACCACGCGATCACCCTCGGCAAGCTCGTCCAGGCGCTTCCAGAGCAGGAGCGGAACTCCGGCCATGTCGACCAGGCTGAGCACGGGGTGGTTCTCAGACCCACACAGCTCGTAGCCCTCGCGCGTGCGCACCTTGAGGGTCGGGTGCGCGCCGGAGTGAAAGAGGCGCGAGGCGTGCACCGGGCGGCCAACGCGGTCCAGCACGGTGAGGTCCACCTCGCGCTCACTGTCGGGGTCCATGCCCGCCGCGAGCTCATCGATGCGAACGGTTCCGTGGGGAAGCGATACGCGCGTGTCACCGCTCACGCAGTAACGCATGGCGGCAGCCGGATCATCGTCGACAGAGCCGAAGTTGCCCTGCCCGTCGACGAGCATGTAGCGCAGCGAGAAGGGCTGGGCCATGCGCACCAGGGTGTCGTAGATGGCCGAGTCGCCGTGGGGGTGATAGTTGCCCATCACCTCGCCGACGATCTTGGCGCACTTGGAGTAGGACCGAGTCGGCCCCAGGCCCAGCTCGTTCATGGCAAAGAGCACACGGCGGTGCACGGGTTTTAGGCCATCGCGCACGTCGGGTAGGGCGCGGCCCACGATGACCGACATCGCGTAGTCCAGGTACGCGGTGCGCATCTCCTCCTCGAGCGCGCGCGGCTCGACGTTGCCGCCGCCGATCACATCAGTGCTGGCCACGGTACGTCACCTCCTCAGACATCGAGGTTGACCACCGCGCGTGCGTTCTCCTCGATGAACTCGCGCCGCGGCTCCACCTGGTCGCCCATGAGCATGGAGAAGATGCGGTCGGCCACCGCCGCATCCTCGAGGGTCACCTGCGCGAGCGTGCGCGTGGCGGGATCCATGGTGGTGTCGGCCAGCTGCTCGGCGTTCATCTCGCCCAAGCCCTTGAAGCGCTGCAGCTTGGTGCCCTTCTGAGCCACGGTCATCACCGCGGCGCGCAGATGTTCAAATGACGTCGCCTGCTCGCGCGCGTCGCCCAGGCGCACGTCGAAGGCGGGGGCGCCCGCCAGCTCGGTCAGCTGAGCGTGCACGCGCGCGAGCTGGCGGTACTCCACCGACTCGAACAGGGTGCGGTGCAGGCGGTGGGTGCGGGCAAAGCCCGTGCGCGTTTCCACCGCGCGCACGCGCAGCTCGGCCTCGTCGGAGGAGACGAGCTCGGTGGCGTGGGTCTCGCCCTCCAGGCCTACCCGCTGCAGCACCTCGGCGGCCGCCTCGCTGGACATGGCCTGCTCGTGCAACAGCGAGGACTCCTCGAGGAACTGGACCATGTCGTGGCCGTGGTCGGCGCGCAGTGCCGAAGCCCAACCCTCGTACTGCTTCACCAGCCGGGAGAAGCGCTGCCAGCGCGCTTCGGTGAGTCGCAGCTGGCTGCCTTGGCGATCGAAGATGGTGAACTTCTCCCACTTGTCCGAAAGCAGGATGTCCTCCAGCTGGCCGTCCTTCTCGATGTAGCGCTCGCGGCTACCCTGCTTGAGCTTGTACAGGGGCGGCTTGGCGATGTAGACGTAGCCCGCCTCGATGAGCTGCTGCATCTCGCGGAAGAGCAGGGTGAGCACCAGCGTGCGGATGTGTGCTCCGTCGACGTCGGCGTCGGTCATCAGCACGACCTTGTGATAGCGCGCGTTCTCGATGTTGAACTCATCGCGCACGCCGGTCCCGATCGCGGTGATGAGGGCCTGGATCTCGGTGTTCTGCAGGACCTTGTCGATGCGGCTCTTCTCGACGTTGAGGATCTTGCCGCGCAGGGGCAGTACCGCCTGGGTGTTGCGATCGCGTCCCTGCTTGGCCGACCCCCCAGCGGAGTCGCCCTCGACCACGAACAGCTCGGCCAGGCTGGGGTCCTTGACCGAGCAGTCGGCCAGCTTGCCGGGAAGGGTCGAGTTCTCGAGCGCCGACTTGCGTCGCGTGAGGTCGCGCGCCTTGCGCGCCGCCTCGCGGGCGCGCTGGGCCTGCACGGACTTCATGATCACCGCACGGGCCTCGCTGGGGTTCTCCTCGAGGAACTCGCTCAGGCCGGCGTTGACCATCGACTCCACGAATCCCGCCATCCCGGGGTTGCCCAGCTTGGTCTTGGTCTGGCCCTCGAACTGTGGGTCGCGCAGCTTCACCGAGATGACGGCGGTCAGACCCTCGCGTACGTCCTCGCCGCTGAGGCTGCTCTCCTTCTCCTTGAGCAGTCCGTGGTCACGCGCGTAGCGGTTCAGCGTGCGCGTCAGCGCGGAGCGAAAGCCGCTCATGTGACTGCCGCCCTCGCGCGTATTGATGTTGTTTGCGAAGGAGTGGATCGAGTCCTGATAGGAGCTGTTCCACTGCATGGCCACCTCGACCGCACCCTCCGAGCTCTCGCCGGCGAAGAAGATGACCTTGCGTTGCACCGTGTCCTTGTTGGCGTTCAGGTAGGCGACGAAGTCGCGGATCCCGCCGTCGTACTGGAACGTGGCGGAGTGACCCTCGCCGCGTTCGTCGACGATCGAGATCTTCATGCCGCGCGTCAGGAAGGCGGTCTCGCGCAGGCGCTCCTCGAGGGTGCGAAAGTCGAAGTCCAGTGACTCGAAGATGTCAGCGTCGGCGCGGAAGGTGACCGTGGTACCGGTGGGTGCCCCGGGCGCCAGCTTGGCGGCGCGCTCCATGGCCGCTAGCGGGGCGCCGCGCGAGTAGTCCTGCGTCCACTGAAAGCCGTCACGGCGAACCTCGACGTGCAGCTGCTCGGACAGGGCGTTGACCACCGATACACCGACGCCGTGCAGCCCGCCGGAGACCTTGTATCCGCCTCCGTCTCCGAACTTGCCGCCGGAGTGCAACACGGTGAGCACGACCTCCAGTGCGGGACGGCCCTCCTTCTCATGCATGGCCACCGGGATGCCGCGGCCGTCATCGCTGACGGTGACCGAGTCATCGGGGTGGATGGTGACCGCGACCTCACTGCAGTGACCGGCCAACGCCTCATCCACAGAGTTGTCCACCACCTCGTAGACGAGGTGGTGCAGGCCCATGACGCCGGTCGAGCCGATGTACATGCCCGGCCGCTTGCGCACGGCTTCCAGGCCCTCGAGAACGGTTATGTCCTGCGCGTCGTAGCTGCCGCCGGGACCGATGAGCGCGTCGTTGTCTCCGCCGGCACCCCGGCCGTTGGCCGAGCTTTCCTGACCTGTCGCCAATGATCCTCCGATGACGTGAGAACGCCCCGGTCACCGAGCCCTACTGGGCGCGGTCCGGGGCGGAGCCCTGTTCAGCTCACGATAGCACAAGCACCCCCCTGATCCGGACCCCAGCGCCTGGAGAAATACCTGCAAAGAGGCGATAAATGGCGCCCGAGGACGGGACGTGAAGTGGGTCTGCGCGCTTCGCGGCCCGCCGCCGGTCAGCCCGTGCGACAGCGCAGCCCCGAGAGACACCCGGGGCCGAGCTCCTCATTGAGGCGCGCGACAAGGCTTGGGCCCATCAGATCGAGCTCCTGCGCCCACACCGCGGCGCTGCAGGTGACCTCGAGAACTCCTGCGCGCTCGGCTGTCGGGCGACACGCCGCAGCCACCGCGTCACCGGCGATCTGCGGCCACATGGCCTGCACGCGAGCCAGCGTCGTGGCCGGCGCCAGGTCGCCGCTCAGCCGTTCAAGGGCCCGGGCCAGGGGGCGCGGAGCGCGGCGGTGCGAGCGACGGGCGCTCACGCGGCCAGCGCCTGGAGCTCCACGACGCCGTCGCTGACGCGCAGCCGGGTCACCCCCAACCCCAGGGCTCCGGGGACGTGGGCCAACTCGGTGGTGGTGATGATGCTCTGGCCTGCGTCCATGAGCTCGGCGACAAGCAGGGTGCGCCGCTGCGCGTCGAGTTCGCTCATGACGTCGTCGAGGAGCATGAGGGGGGCACGGTCACGCAGCGCGAGGAGCACCTCGCGTTCGGCCAGCAGCAGCGACAGGAGGGCCAGACGCTGCTCGCCTTGGGAGCCGAACGCGCGCAGCTCGCGTCCGGCACGGGTCAGCGCCAGGTCATCGCGGTGAGGGCCGTGGCCGCTGAAGCCGCGCTCCAGGTCAGAGGCGCGACGGGCGAGCAGTTCGGCCACGAACTGCTCGCCGTCGGGGGCTCGTGTGCGCGGACGGTAGTCAAGGACCGCCGCCCCGGCGAGGCCCAGGCGTGCAGCGTGAGCTGCGAACGGAGCGCCCAGCAACCCGACCACCTCTGCACGGTGGTCGCGCAGCACGACGGCGTGGCGGGCGAGCTCCTGATCCCAGGTGTCCAGAGCGCCCGCCGCTGCGCGCCCGCCACGCACGCGGGCAAGCAGGGCGTTGCGCTGGGCCAAGGTCTGGACGTATGAGCGGCGGGTGGACGCGCGTGCCGGCCACAGCGCCGCGACCACCTGGTCGATGTGGCCGCGGCGTAGGGCCGGAGGACCCTTGATCAGCTCCAGGCGATCAGGCATGAAGACCGATACCAGGGGCCGGTCCTGGACGTCGGTCAGCCGCTCCACCGGCGCTCCGTCGGCACGCAGGCGCTTGGGCTCCCCCGGGGCAAAGCCCACGCTGAGCTCGTGCTCCTCCCCCGCCGCCCAGGCGCTGACCACGACCCGGGCAGCCGGGGCGCCGAAGCGCACCACCTCGCGCTCGTTGCTCGTGCGGCACGAGCGTCCGGTGCAGCCGAAGTACAGGCTCTCCAGCAGGTTGGTCTTGCCGGCGCCGTTGGGGCCGTGGATCACGTTCAGACCGGGGCCAAGGCTGACCGTCGCACGCTCGTAGGCGCGAAAATCGCGCACGCTCACAGCGGTCACCAGCATCATGGCCACGGCGCCGTGCGGCGACACATGGGGGCACGCGCCGACCAGGGCAGGGCGCGGGCGGGTTTAGACGTTGAGCCTGATCGGCATGATCAGGTACACGAAGCCGCCGCCGTCCGCGGACTCGATCAGCCCAGGGCGCAGAGGGTTTATCAGTCGCAACAGCAGGTCCTCCGAGCCCACGCTGTCCAGTCCATCGCGCAGGAACTCGGGGTTGAACCCGATCTCCAACGGCTCTCCGTGAAAGGGAACCGGGAGCATCTCGGACGCCTCGCCCACGTCGGGGGTCTGGGCCGACACCGTCACCTCGCCCTCGCGGAAGCTGAGCCGCAGCGGTGCGTTCTTCTGCGCCAGCAGGCTGACGCGGCGCACGACGTCAGCCAACTCGCCGCTGGACAGACGCAGCTCGTAGTCGACGGCTTCGGGCAGCAGCTGCCGGTAGTTGGGGAACTGCCCGTCGATGAGTCGCGAGGAGAGCACGGTGCCGTCCAGCTCGAAGACGACCTGGCCGCGGGCCACGCTGATCGAGAGTTCCGCCGCGGCGGCGTGCTGGGCGATGCGCGCGAGCTCGGACAGGGCCCGAGCCGGCACATTGGCTTCAAAGCTGCCCTGCAGCTCTGACTCCAGGGTGGTCTCCTTGACGCTGAGACGGTAGGAGTCGGTGGCCACCATGCGCAGCTCGCGCGCAGCCGCCGAGACCATGATCCCGGTGAGGATCGGTCGGGTCTCGTCGCGCGAGGCGGACCTTGCCACTCGGCCGATGGTGTCCACGAAGGCCGGGGCGGGAACGGTTACCCGCGACTCGGGGGACGGTTCGGGCAGAGCCGGGAAGTCCTCAAGGCGCAGGGTGCGCAGATGAAAGGTCGCGGCGCCCGACACGATCTCCACGTCCTGCTCGGCGGTCCTCAGCTCGAGCGTGACCAGGTCGCCGGGCAGCGCGCGAATGACGTCCAGCAGCAGCCGCGCGGGCAGCACGGCCTCACCGGCGCGCTCCACCTCAGCCTCGAGTGGTACCCGCAGCCCCACCTCCATGTCGGTGGCCAGCAGCGCCGCGACGTCGAGCGCAGCCAGTTTCACGCCCGAAAGGGCCTGGACCGCACTGCGCGTAGAGGCCACGCGCGTGACCGTCTGTAGTTGCGCGAGCAACGCCGAGCTCTTCAGGGACAGCTTCATCGATCGAATCTCTTTATAAGAAGAGGAACAGTAGGTGTTGTGAATTGTGTGGGTATCGCGCGTCGCCCGGCGCAGTCAGGGCGTTCAGGCTGTGCGGAAATCTGTGGACGGGTCGGGAGTCTCGCAAGTTGTGCGGTCGGGAACCGGGCCGTTGAGGCGTGCCGTCAGGCTGTCCACAGCCCGGCGTGCTGCCTGGTCCTCGGACATGCGTCGGGCCGTGCGCCGGCACGCGTGCAACACGGTCGTGTGGTCTCGCCCGCCGAACTCACGCCCGATGGTCGGAAGAGATTCGCGTGTTAGTTCGCGAGCTACGTACATGGCGACCTGGCGCGGCCAGGCGACCCGCGCCGCACGGCTGGCCGAGAGCAGCTCGTCCTCGGACAGCGCAAACTGCTCGCAGACGGCCGTCTGGATCTCGGCGATGCTGCGCTCCGATCCCCGCCGGCGCCCGTCGGGATACAGGCGCTCGAGGACCTCGCTTGCGAGCCCGCAGGTCAGCGGGCGCCCCGACAGGGATGAGTAGGCCACGACGCTGATCAGCGCTCCCTCCAGAGCCCGCGCGTTCTGGGCGACACGCTCGGCGATGACCCGCAACGCCTCGCCGTCGGTCAGCGCGATGTTGTCGTGCTGCACTCGCTTGCGCAGGATGGCCAGGCGGGTGGGGAGATCGGGGGGCCCGATGTCGGCCACCAGGCCCGCCTCGAAGCGCTCGCGCAACCGCTGCTCGAGACTTCCCATGTCGCGGGGTGCCCGGTCTGAGGTCACGACCAGCTGGCTCCCGTTATCGGACAGGGCGTTGATGGTGTGAAAGAGCTCCTCCTCGGTACGCACCTTGCGTTCAAGGAACTGAACGTCGTCGACCAGGAGCACGTCCAGGTGGCGAAAGCGGCGCTTGAACTGCTCCAGCGAATCGATGCGCATCGCCCCGATGAACTCGTTCGTGAACGACTCCCCGGTTGTGTAGCGAACCGCCATCCCGGCCCCGTGAGCACCGAGATAGGCGGCGATCGAATGCAAGAGATGCGTCTTGCCGAGCCCGGGCGGCCCATAGAGAAACAGCGGGTTGTAGGCCTGGCTGGGCATCTCGGCGACCGCGAGGGCCGCGGCGTGGGCCAGCCGATTGGAATCACCGATGACGAACTGCGCGAAGGTCAGGCGCGGGTTCAGGCTCCCGGCCGTCGACGCCTGCGCGTGGTGCTCACGGGAGCGGGGAGTGCGCTCATCTTGGCGATCGGTGCTCGCGTCAGGCTTGGCCCCCGACCCGCGGGCTGGCGGCGGATGTTCGGCGGCCTCCACTAGATCGATGGTCACCTCAGGCCCGAGTACGGCGCCCACGCAGCTCTGCAGCAGCCGCCCGAAACGGTCGGTGGTCCAGCGGCAGGTCCGCGCCGGCACGTCCACCTGCAGGCGGTCACCCGTGAGCTTCACGGCCCGCAGGGGCTCGAGCCAGATGCGGTAGACGGGCTCCTCGACCGCGCCGGCCAGACTGGCCTGCACGCGCGCCCAGATGTGATCGAGCTCCGCGGACACGGCAGCTGTTGACGTGCTCCTCTCGAGCTGTCGGGGACCTATTTTCAGGGGGCTCCGCGAAGGAGCCCGGCCGGGGCGATGATACTCAGGACGCCGCCCGAGATGCGCTTGGCGGCGGGGCTCCCGAGCGCATCTCGCGGGAAAAGCCGAGTACGGCTGCGGCTATACTGGACTCCCGCCGCTGCCCCCACCGCGACCCCTCGGCCCGGAGGGGCCCCCATACGAGCGGCTTTCCTGCGATGAAGCGCACCTACCAGCCGAAGAAGCGCAAGCGCGCCCGTGCCCACGGCTTTCGTACGCGCATGAGCACCCGCGCCGGGCGCCTGACGCTCAAGCGCCGCCGGACCAAGGGCCGCAGGCGCCTCACCGTGTGAGCGTGGGCCCGGGCCTCGCAGCCGTGGTCTTGCGCGCCCTCGACCTGCCTCGCAGGTCTCAGCCGCCCCGCCGCAACCCGTGAGCACCGCGCCCCACCGGCGGGCCCGCCTGTCTCGCAGCGCCGAGTTCGAGCGCGTCTACCGGCACGGGCGCTCCCAGTCAAACCGCCACCTCGTCCTCTACTCCTTTGCCGGCGATACGGATGGGCGCCCACGCCTGGGATTGTCCGTCTCGCGCAAGGTTGGCGGGGCCGTCGAGCGCAACCGCGTCAAGCGCCTGCTGCGCGAGGCCTTCACGCGCCTGGAAGCGGATGTTGCGTCGGGCCACGACCTGGTACTGGTCGCGCGCCCCGAGTCTCGTGTCCTCGCTGAGCGCGAGGGACTGGCCGGAATGGAGTCGGCCCTGAGCGACCTGCTCGAGCGCGGCGGACTTCGTGTCGGCGCTGCCCGGTCGGCTCAACGGCGATGATCGAGCGCGCCGACGTGCCCGGGGGCGTGGGCCGAACGCCACGCGTCGCGCGCGTCATGCGCGCGATCGTGCTGGCGCCCATCGTCTTCTACCAACGCCTGATCTCGCCCGCGCTGCCCCGGCGCTGTCGCTACGAGCCGACGTGCTCACGCTACGCGGTCCAGGCGATCGGGCGGTACGGCATAATCCGGGGGCTGGTGCTGGCGGGCTGGCGTCTGCTGCGATGCAACCCATGGAGCCTCGGCGGGTACGACCCGGTTGAGGCCCAGCGCGTGTTCGGGGTCGCCACGCCGCCGCACGACCACCCACCCGCCGAGCCGTCCAGCGCCGGACCAGAGCACACAGGCCCGAACCCCGTCTCCCCAGCATGCTGATCCTCGCCGACATCACCCACATCATCTCCGATGCGTTCTCGCCGCTTATCAGCCTGCTCGAGTCGATCCTCGTGTTCCTGCACGGAATCTTGGGCGGCAGCTGGGGCGTGTCCATCATCGCTCTCACCGTGCTCGTGCGCGCGGCCCTGGTGCCCCTCACGCTGAGCCAGTTTCGCTCCATGCAGTCCATGCAGAAGCTAGCGCCGCAGATCAAGGGTCTGCAGGCGAAGTACAAGGAGGACAAGCAGCGCCTGAACGAGGAGATGATGAAGCTCTACCGGGAGAACAAGGTCAACCCCTTTGCCTCCTGCTTGCCGCTGCTGGCGCAGCTGCCGGTCTTCGTCTCCCTGTTCTACATGTTGCGCACCAACCTGAAGCTCGACATCTGCGGCCCCGAGCTGATGCGCCATTTCGGGGTCGCGCACGCCAGCCAGATACCGGCCAAGCCCCTGGAGAGCATCAGCTGTGGCCAGGTCGGGGCTCACCAAGCGGCCAAGTTCCTGTTCATCCCCGACATCACGCACCAGACCGCGGGGGCTGTGCTGGTCGTCCTACTCGTGCTCTATGTGGGCTCGCAGCTTGGTTCCAGCGTGCTGATGTCGGCGAGCGCCGATCCCAATCAGCGGCGCCTCATGATGGTGCTGCCCCTCCTCTTCGTGGTCTTCATCTTCCGCTTCCCGGGCGGTCTGCTGGTCTACTGGATCACCACCAACCTGTGGACGATCGGTCAGCAGTACCTGGTGCGCCGCCGCGTCGGCCCACCGCCGGCCAGCGGCAAGGAGGACCCGCCCGAGACGCCACCCGCCCCGGCGGAGGGCAGCACGAACCCATTCAGGCTCGGCCGTCGTGCCGAGCCCGCGCTGGTGGGGGTCGGGGCCGGTCCAGCACGCGCAACCCCGCCACCTCCGCCGCGCAAGAAGAAGAAGCGCTCCGGCCGACGCAGATGAGTGCCGGCGGGGAGCTCGGCCCGCCGGAGGTACTCCGGGAGCTGCTCGAGGAGGTGGTGGACGGCCTCGGACTGGAGGCAACCGTCGAGGTGACGGAGGGTGAGGGTTGCCTGGAGGGCGTGGTCTCGGGCGACGACCTCGGCCTGCTGATCGGACGCCGCGGCCAGACGATCGACGCGATCCAGCACCTGGCCCAGCGAATCGTCTTCCAGGGCGCCACCCCGCAGACCCGAGTGCTGATCGACGCCGACGGGTATCGAGCTCGGCGCGAGACCGAGCTCTGCCATCAGGCCGACGAGGCCGCCGAGCGGGCGGTGTCCGAAGGAGGGGCCGTCGCGCTGAGCGCCATGACCTCGGCGGAGCGGAGAATCGTCCACGAGCACCTGCGCGACCGGGGCGACGTGGAGACCCACAGCGAGGGCGATGAGCCTGACCGCCACCTTGTCGTCGAGCCCACAGGCTGAGGGCGCTTGTCGGATTGGTGCTAGAGCGGCGCGACCGTGGGACGCGGGCGACCGTTTCCCGGGGGGACCGTTTCACGTTTTACATGACGGTGAAACAGTATCGGGGTGACGGCAGAGCTTGATCGGTTCGAGCGCGGCGTCCTGGTCGGCATCCTCATCGGCGAGGGTTCGTTCGGCGGCGACGGCAAGCAGCCACAGATCACCCTGCGTATGCATACGCGCCACCGTGAGCTCTTCGAATGGCTGGCGGGGCGTTTTCCCCGCACCCGCGTGTACGGGCCCTACGGCCATGGCGGCCGCAGCTACCTGCAGTGGATGGCCCGCGGCGAGGCGCTGGTCGATGACGTGTTGCCCGTTCTGGAAGGCGACCTCGACGTAAACCTGGACGCCTACGCGGCCGGCCGCCTGCGGCAGATGACCGTCGATTACGCCGAATACATCGCACGCGTTCGCGCCCGGGCCCGTTGACGGTGTCCGGTTCGCCGGGGGCGTCGCTCTCGCTGGACCAGGTCGTCACTCGCTTTCGTTTGCGCCCCGCCCAGCGGAAGCAGCTGGAGCGCGTCCTTGCTGCCCTGGCCGACGATCCTCTGGCCCCCACCACGGTGACCAACCCAGAGCGGGCGCTGGGGGCGCACGTCGCCGACTCCCTGGTCGCGCTCGAGCTGCCGGGCGTAGACCGCGCGCTGCGGGTGGCGGACATCGGCTCGGGGGCCGGCTTCCCCGGCCTGGTCCTGGCCATCGCCCTGCCCGGAGCGCACATCTCCCTGCTCGAGAGCCAGGGACGTAAGTGCGATTATCTCACGCGGGTTCTGGCCACCGCTGCGATAACCAATGCCGACGTCGTGTGTCGACGCGCGGAGGCTTGGCCGCAGGGCCTCGGCGCCCATGACCTCGTCACCGCGCGCGCCGTCGGGCCGGCGGCTGTGGTGCTCGAGTACGCCGCTCCGTTGTTGCGCGCGGGTGGGGCGCTGCTCGACTGGCGTGGGCGCCGCGACGCGGCCAGCGAGCGATCGGCGCGTGCCGTGGCCGCCAGCCTGGGCCTCGACGCGCGCGAGATCCGCCACGTCAAGCCCTTCCCGGAGGCCGCGCACCACCACCTGCATCTCTACGTGAAGGTCGGCGACACCCCCGCCGACCTGCCGCGCCGCCCCGGTATGGCCCGCAAGCGGCCTCGGCGGGCCTGAGCGGGCCACCAGCCGGGGCGCAGCGTGCGCGGGCCCCCCCCCCGCCCAGTGGTCCGGCACCAGCCTGGGTCCGGCACCGCCCGCAGTTCGTTCGGGCCCGAACATTCGCCGCCCGCCCGAATGCCTCTGACCGCGGGCCCCGCTAGCGTGAGCCACTCGTGGCCACTGTCTACGCGATCGCCAACCAAAAGGGCGGGGTCGGCAAGACGACCACCGCGGTAAACGTCGGCGCGTGCATCGCCGAGGCGGGCTACGCCACCCTGCTTGTTGACGTCGATCCGCAGGCCAACGCGACGGTCGGCCTGGGTCTTGCCCGCGGCTCGGCCCCCGGCCTCTACGAGGTGCTCAGCGGCCAAGCGAGCGCCTCGGACGCGCTTCACCCGACCGCTATCGGTCAGCTCAGCCTGCTGCCGGCCGGCGCTGACCTGGCGGCCGCGAACGTCGAACTGCCACGCGCCGAGGGGTCAGAGGGGCGTCTGCGCACGGCGCTCGACGAGATTCGCGAAGACTTCGCCTACGTCCTGCTCGACTGCCCTCCCTCCCTGGGTCCCCTCACGGTCAATGCCCTGGTGGCCGCGGACTCGGTGATCATCCCCGTGCAGACCGAGTACTTCGCCCTGGAGGGCCTGGCCGGCCTGCTCGACACCCTGGGTCTGGTCAGGCGCGAGCTGAACCCGCGCCTGACCGTCGCCGGCATGCTCCTGACCATGCACGATGCTCGGACCAGACTCGGGCGCGACGTCGAGCGCGAGGTGCGCGAGCACTTCCCCGATCTCGTCTTCGACACGGTCATCCCGCGCAACGTGCGCGTGGGCGAGGCACCCAGCTTCGGCCTGCCGGTCACCCACCACGACCCTCACAGCGCCGGCGCGACGGCCTACTTCGAGCTGGCACGAGAGGTGGCGGCCCGTGGCTGAGGCACGCCGGGGCATGGGCCGCGGCCTGGCCGCCATCCTGGCGGTCAGCGGCGACGCGACGGCGGGCGTGGAGTTCAGGGACCTGCCGGTGGACCGCATCGTGGCCAACCCCCATCAGCCCCGGCGCCACTTCGATGAGGCAGCGCTGGCGGACCTGGCAGGGTCGGTGCGCGAGCGTGGCGTGTTGCAGCCCGTGCTCGTACGACCGCGCCCGGACGGCAGATACGAGCTGATCGCCGGTGAACGGCGCTGGCGAGCGGCGGTCCTGGCCGAGCTTGACACTCTTCCTGCGCTGGTTCGCGAGCGCGACGATGCCGCGTCGCTGGAGCTCGCCCTGATCGAGAACATGGCCCGCGAGGACCTGAGCCCGGTGGAGGAGGCGCGGGCCTGCGCCGGCCTGGTGGAGGAGCTCGGCCTGACCCGCGAAGAGGTCGGTCGGCGCGTGGGCCGCAGCCGCGTGGCCGTTTCCAACCTGTTGCGGCTGCTCGACCTCCCGGAGGAGACCCTCGCCGCCCTCGATGGGGGAGAGCTCAGCGAGGGTCACGGCCGTGCGCTGCTGTTGGCCGAGGATCACTCCGCCCGTCGTCGGTTGGGTCGCCAGGCCGGGCGGGAGGGCTGGTCGGTCCGCGTGCTGGAGGATCGCGCCCGGGCCACCAATGCTCGCGGGGCCGACACCTCGGCGTCCACCTCCGCCGCTGCCGCCAGCCCCGATCAGCAGGCCGCCGAGGCCGCCGTGGCCGAGGCGCTGGGCGAGGCGCTCGGCTGCGAGGTGCAGGTGCGCCCCGGCCGCGGCCGCCAGGTGCGGGTGGAGGTGTCCTTCTCCTCTGCGCAGGAGGCGCTCGACCTGGCTCGGCGGCTGGGCTCGTCGAAGGTGACCTGACGGCGGCGTAACTCGGACGGGTGTCGCGCGGTCTGAAGCCTCCAGTGCGGCCGCAGTCCTGCCGTGATCCATCCCGACTCAGGAGGTCGCCCCATGGCTGAACCGATACCTGCGGGCAGCGATGTGTCCGCCGGGACCTATCGGTGCACGGAGTGCGCCTACCACCTACAGGTCCAATCCACCCAGCATCTGCCGCCCTGTCCCAAGTGCCAGAACGGCCAGTGGCACTCCCAGAGTGGAGGCGACAGCGCACAGGATCCCTACCCGGCGGACTAGGGCCTGAGACCCTTCAGCCCCTTGCAGCGTGCGCTGAACGGGTGGGAAAGGTGACCGAGCGCCTGGTCGCGCTCCTGACCTGCCACGCGTCCCACGGGATATGCTCAGGCGCGATCCGATGGGCCCCCGCTACGACCGGCTCGAGCTCGCAGCGATCTTCGGCGGCGGGTCCGTGGGGGCGGTTGCCCGTGGGCTGCTGAGCCAGGCGATAGTGGCCAAGGGCGCCCAGTGGCCCTGGGCCACCTTCACCGTGAACCTGGTGGGTGCTGCGCTGCTGGGTTACTTCGTCGCGCGGCTACAGGAGCGTCTGCCACCTTCGACCTACCGGCGTCCGCTGCTGGCCACCGGCTTCTGCGGTGCGCTCACCACGTTCTCCACCATGCAGCTCGAGCTGCTGCGCATGCTCGACGGCGGCGACTACCGCGCGGCCTCGGCCTACGCGGTGGCCAGCGTCGCCGGCGGGTACATCGTCATCTTCATGGCGCTGCGCCTCACCCGCCGGGTGAGGATCGCGGGGTGACCCAGGTGGCGCTCTGGTGCGCGGTGGCCGCCGCCGGCGGGCTGGGCGCCATCCTTCGTTTCACGATCGACGGGCAGATTTCCGGGCACGTCCGCGGCAGGTTTCCGCTCGGGACGCTGGGTGTCAACCTCAGCGGCGCTGCGCTCCTTGGCGGCGTCGCGGGTGCGGGCCTGCGTGGCCACGCGCTGCTCGTGTTGGGCACCGGCCTGCTGGGCTCCTACACCACCTTCTCCACCTGGATGCTGGAGACCCACGGTCAGGTCGAGGGCGGCGACCTCGCCGCCGCGACCGTCAACGTCGTTGGAAGCTTGCTCCTGGGACTCGCCGCCGTGTCCCTGGCCCGGCTGATCACCCACGCGCTGTGAACCCCGACTGCCTGAAGCTGACCACCTACCTCGGTGAGCGCGACCGGACCGACGGCGCCCTTCTGGCGGACGCGCTGATGGACGTCTATGAACGTCGGGGCATCCAGACCAGCCTGCTCCTGCGCGGCACCGAAGGGTTCGGCCTCTCCCACCGGCTGCAGACCCAGCGCCTCCTGACCCTATCGGAGGACCTGCCCCTGATCTCGGTGGCGGTGGACGAGCGCGAGCGCATTCAGGCCACCGTTGACGAAGTGGTGTCCATCAGCGGTAGCGGGCTGGTGACCCTCGAGCGTGCGCGGATGCTCTGCAACGCGACGGCGGCGACCAAGCTGGCCGAGGACTCCGACGACGCGATCAAGCTGACGATCTACTGTGGCAGGCGCGACCGCATCCGGGGGCGCGCGGCCCATGTGGCCGTCGTGGAGATGCTCCATCGTGAGGGCATGGCGGGCGCGACCGTCCTGCTCGGTGTCGACGGCACGCTGGGGGGCTCCCGCCAGCGAGCCAGGTTCTTCGCCGGCAACGCCGCCGTGCCGCTGATGATCATCAGCGTGGGCGACGGTTCACAGACCGCCCGCGTACTGCCTTGGCTTCTGGCCGCCCTGGCCGAACCCCGCATCACGCTAGAGCGCGTGCGTCTGTGCAAGCGAGATGGCCGGCGGCTGGCCACACCTCCAAGCCTGCCAAATACCGACCGTCGCGGACGCGGGGTGTGGCAGAAAATGATGATCTACGCCTCCGAGCAGGCCACGCACGAGGGAAACCCGCTCTACGTCTCGCTCACCCGGTGCCTGCGCGAGCAGGGCGCCGCCGGCGCCACGAGCCTGCGCGGCATGTGGGGCTACCACGGCGACCACAGCCCCCACGGAGACGCGTTCTGGTCGGCGCGCCGACGAGTCCCGGTCGTGACCGTCGTGGTCGACACGCCGGAGCGGGTCCGGCGGTGGTACGCAGTGGTGGATGAGCTGACCCAGGAGGTGGGGTTGGTCACCAGCGAGACGGTGCCCGCATACCGCGCCGCGGCCGCGGGCGCGACGGAGGGGGACCTGCGCCTGGCGCAGGAGCCGTGGTGAAGGGGAGAATCTGACGGGCCGCGCGTCCCAGGCCCATGCTCACACTGGCTGCCAGAGCTGCGGGATGAGCTCCAGCGCGAATCCGCAACGACAAGAAAAGCGCCGACATATGCAATTGGGCATCCACCTCCGCCGAGCGCACCGGCGATCCCCGCACCGCGGACCGTGTCGGCAGGCCAGCGCCTGCCTGACGTGGTCCAGGAGGTGCCGCGCCCCTGGGCGCTTCGCCCCGCTGGATGACCTGGACCGCGAAGCCGGACGGCGCGCGGGCCACGTCTCGGCCGCGCTGCCCCTCGGCGTTCACCTGCAGGTGGCGCCGGCGGTGCGTGCTGCGGCGCGGGACGGTACGCCCGCCCGCGGCAAACGGCTCCACTCCGGCGTCGCAATACTGATGCCGGCCAGCGCCGACGTGGGCGCCCCCAGTCCCCAGCCCGTCCGGCGGGCCGCACGGATGTCAGCGTGGCCCACAGTTCACGGCGGCGCCCCGAGGTCCGGGTGCGACTCGCGGCGGGCCGCACCCGCGTCAGCCTCGCTGCGCTCACCGCCGGGCGCAAGCTCAAAGCCCGGCACCTACGTGCTCGCCACCAGCGCGCTCAACAGCGCCGGGCAGAAGTCGAACGTGGCGAAGATCGAGTTCTGGGTCCTCAGCGGCTGAGGTCTCCCGAAGACTAGGTCTGCCGGTGGCGGCGGCCCGCCCGCCGACCGGCGCGGCCCTCACCAGCCCAGCGTGCTGGTCGGCCCCTTGAACGGGCCGACGAGGTCGGCCGTGATCCAGCCGCCGTAGAAGTCGCTCTCCTGCGCGGTGATGCGTTCGTCGTCCAGCCAGGCATCGTCCACGCGACCGGGATAGAAGGCGATGTGGTCGCGCAGCGCGGCATAGCCTGGCGCGGGGTCCGCGTAGGTCCAACCGACCTCCCGCACGCGACGGCCACCCACGAGCGCGTCCAAGTACCGGGCCGCGCCCCTTGAATTCACACCAGGTCGAGCGAGTGCCGCTGAAGCTCAAAAGATCGCCGCGCACGTCGGCCGGTGGCACGTAGATCGTCGGGGGGTGGCTGGTTTCGAGCACCCGTAAAGCCCCGTCGACTCAGCCAGGATCTCGCCGCCCAGGGCGAGCCGCACGCGAGGCTCACACGCCACTACGGCCGGCGGCCGCGGGTAGTCCCACACTCGTTCCACACCCGTCTGTACGTCCGCCCAATGCCACCGGACCACCGGGTGCGCCGCCGACTTACCCCGACTTCCGCGGGTCCGCGGCGAGGGCCTCACCCCAGGCAACGGGCCAGGACATCGCAGACGGAGGTCGAAGAGCGAGGCCGTGATGCCCCCAACGGTCACGGCGCCCCTGCGCACCACCCTCGTCGTCGTCGCGGTGGGCCTGACGCTCTACGTCGCCTACCTGCTGCGCACGCCGCTGGGTTGGCTGCTGATCTCCACGTTCATCGCCCTTGCGCTGTCGCGGCCGGTGCGCTTTCTCAGCCGCCGCATGCGGCGCGGGGCTGCGATCACCGTCGTCTACGTCGGGCTGCTGCTCGTGCCCTTTGGGCTTGGGGCGCTCACGATTCCGCCCGTCATCAAACAGGTGGAGTACTTCACGCAGAACGCACCGCGTTATGCCACCGATGTGCGTGCCTACATCCAGAAGAACCGCAACCTGCGCCAGCTGCAGTCGAAGTATGACCTTGGCGGCCAGCTGCAGAAGAAGGCCGCGGGCCTGTCGGGGAGGGTGGGTAGCGCAGCATCGGTACTCGGCAGCATCGGCCTCGGGCTGATCAACTCGCTCTTTGCGCTCGGCACGATCCTGATCCTCACGGCGTTCATGCTCGGCGGCGGCCCGCGATGGCGAGAACAGGCGCTGGCTCGGCTACCGCGAGAGCGCGCCGATCGCTTTCGCCGCGTCACCGACAAGGTCGCCGCCGCCGTCGGCAATTACGTCGGCGGCGCGCTGGCCCAGGCTGTCATCGCGGGCGTCACCAGTTTCATCGTGATGCTCATCATCGGGATTCCGTTCCGGGGTCCCCTCGCGGTGCTCATCGCGCTGTTCGATCTCATCCCGCTCGTGGGCGCCACGATCGCCGAGATCCTGGTCGGGCTCGTCACGCTGTCGGTTGCCTTTCCCACGGCGACGATTGTCTGGACGGTCTGGTCGATCGTCTACCAGCAGGTCGAGAACGTGGTCATCCAACCGCGCATCCAGTCACGGGCCGTCGACGTGCAGCCCTTCGTCGTGCTCGTCGCCGTGCTCTTCGGGGCCACGCTGATCGGGGTGATCGGCGCGCTCGTTGCGGTACCCGTCGCCGCATCCGCGCAGATCGTCATCCGCGAGATCGTGCGCCACCGCGAGGACTCTCTGATGAAGGGCGCCGTGCAAGCACCACAGCCCGACCCGGCCTGAGGCGTGTGCACCCTTAGGAAGCGTAGATAAACAAGCCCGCAGGATTGGGAGGTGTTATGTAGAACTGTGGGGGTGTGATCGACGAGGATGCGATTGGTGAGCGTTTCAGAGCGCTGGCGGGCGAGTTGAACGA